>Ga0256407_10001869_pt1 | contig 42243 bp, 28 predicted proteins | sample RumenRJG_04DNA_FD_193489 | JGI IMG/M metagenome (GOLD analysis project Ga0256407, IMG submission 193489) | Bovine rumen microbial communities from Lethbridge, Alberta, Canada - RJG_04 | ecosystem: Host-associated > Mammals > Digestive system > Stomach > Rumen | place: Canada: Alberta... | reverse complement strand
GTATTTACAATTCCTCGGCATCCTGCAGAGGAATTGTAAATACTCTAATTTGCATATTAGTGACTTTCTTTGCGGCCCGTATCATGATACTGCCCTTTTGGCGGCTTTGGGCCGCCTTTTTGGGCTGGCATCATGATACAGAGCCGAATTTAATTGTTTATCCTTTTTGCAGGAAAGGAACTATTGGGCGAGGCGGAAGCCTAAGCTGTTGTACGTGAGCGAAGGCGCGCCGCTGATCCGACACGAGACACGGCAGCCCCTGGCGCTGCTGCACCAGCTGCCCCCACGGTACACGCGGTCAGAGCCCGAGGAGGGACCCGTAGGATTCGTCTGCGAAGACGAGCTATAGCTGCCATACCTGTCCTGACACCACTCCCAGACATTGCCCAACATATCATAAAGACCAGAGGCATTGGGTTGTTTCAGTCCTACAGGATGCGTGCCACCTTTGCTGTCATTATACTGCTTTTCTGACCAACCTGAAATGTCATAACCGTGAGAAACATCGCATCCGGCACTTTCAGTATAATCCTGTCCACAGTTGCCGCCGTACCAAGCCAACGGGTCAAGATTAGGAGAATTGTTTTTGCCCAAAATATTAATGTTTTCTCCATTATATAGAGAAGTATTTGTGCCTCCTCTCGCGGCATACTCCCATTCTGCCTCCGTCGGCAGGCGGAACGTCTGACCCGTCAGCTCGTTCAGTTTCGTGATGAACGTCTGGCAGTCGTTCCAAGACACTCTCTCCACAGGCAGCTTGTTGCCCTTGAAATATGACGGGTTCGACCCCATCACGGCTACCCACAGCTCCTGGGTCACCTCCGTTTCGCCAATGCTGAAGCCATCTAAAGTCACCTGATGCGCAGGCTTCTCGTCACTATCAGCATAAGAGTCCTGCTCACTGGCTCCCATCATGAAGGTGCCACCCTCAATTGCCACCATCCTGAACTCCACACCGTTAACCACATAAGTCTCGCCAACGCCAACTGAATGGTTACCAAAGGGGCGCTCCACGTGTGATGCCGCATTCTCGGTCACTCGGTCGATGAAGTCCTTGGCATAGCTCTGCATGTCGCCGAACTGCGACCCCAACGAGCTGGAGCAGTCAAGCACTAGCATGATAACGGTTCCGGCATGAGTGATGGTGGTCTGCGTGTTGTTGTCGGGCGTGAACTCGGAGTTAACCTGCCAGGAAGTGGCCGTTGCTGATTTATAGTATTGCTTGATGTTGGAGGTGGGAATCAAGCCGTTGCCATCCTTTCGCTGCAACCCCGTGAATGTATAGGTCACGAAGATGCCGTCTTGCTTTCCCTGTATGAAGGAACCACTCTCCGCCTTGATGCCGTGATACGACACATCGCGGAGCGAACGGTCGGACAGGTTGAATGTTCCCTCAATATACAGGGAACTGTTGGCCGCCGCATTCCCATCGAAGGTAAAACGTATCAGCGTGCCGTTGCTTTGTCCGGGAATGCGCATGCTGATGGTCTGCTTGTTGCTGATGCTGATGATCTGGTCAGATATCTCTTGCAACTTCGAGCGCACGGCGCTCATGCTGCTCACCTCGAAAGCTTTGTCGGCAGAGCTGGCCAGCTTGTTGAGGTTGCTCTGGAAAAGCGTGTAGTTCGTTACGTCGCTGCCGCGAAGTCCTAAGGAGTAGGCTGTCAGCGGAAGACCTTTCACCGTGGTGTTCTTGATGCGCTGGTTCACGGCATTCAAGTATTGCTCGTCGGTGGAGTAGCTGCCGTTCATCATCAGCGAACCCTGGTCGAGACCGTCGGTGAAGGTAATCAGGTTGACGCTGGAGAAATTGGTGGGGAAATCCTGCGAACTGAGCATGTCGAGTGCATGGTCCACACCGTAGTAGAGCAGCGTGCCGTCTTTTCTCGACAGATTGCTAACGAACGTCTTGAAACCGCTGGCCGTACTCTTATCCAATACGCCAAAAGGTTTCTCGTAAAGCTCTTGGTTGAACCCCACGATGCCCAAATACACCAAAGGCTCGTCTTCGGCACGGAACAGCTTGACGCTGTCTATGCTGTTCGTTATCGTATGGTGGAACACTTCTCCACCATGATAGAAATCCACGGACCGTGCGTTGGCATCATCGCCAACCACCATACTGTCGATGTCGGCTGTCGCCACAGAACTGACGATGTTACCATTCTGATAAATGTCCAAGAACTTCTGAGACATGCTTTGCTGAACCATCGCCAGCAGGCATATAGCTATCAATGATATTCTTTTCATAGTCTTGTCTCCTCCCCCTTATTTGATGATTTTCATACTCTTTTTCATTCCGTCGCCTGTGAGGGTGACCACGTAAACGCCCTGCTTCAGATGGGCAAGGGGCACATCGAGCGTCTTCCCGCCGCTATGCAAGGATGCGTGCTGATGGCCCTGTACATCATAGACACAGACACTGGTCAGAGGCACACGGCTCACTATGTGCAGGACAGCAGCCCCGCGGTCGTAGCTGACGTTGACATCGCCATCAGCTGCCATCGGCTGCCCAACGGATGTGGGCTGCGCATTCGTGCCATTGAACGAAATAAACGAAAGGGTGCTGTAGGCATAATCGGTCTTGCCATTCTTCATGTACAAGCTGAGTGCGTTTTCACCAAACGTCATTTTGTCCAGGTTGTCAAGCGCATACACGACCGCTTTCGTGGAACCTTTCTTATAAACATAGAAACTATCGCCACCGTCTGGGGCGATTCCTGAATTTGCCCATCCAGAAACACCAAATGTAAATAATGAAATGAGTGCGACTGCCTTTTTAGATAATTGACGGCAATTAGTAAAATTACAATTTTCCATAACAATAAAGTTTACAATGTATGTCAGCGTCCCACCTGCTCTGGCTGCCTAAAGGCTTTCAGCGTTCAGTGAGACGGTGCAAAGATAAGAAAGATATTTGAAACATCAAAGGAAAAGCTGGAAAATGAATTGAAAAATCATTTTTCATTTTGTATGTTGTCACTTGTTTGTACCTTTGAATAAGGTACTTCCATTCGGAAATACCCAAATAAATTTGGTATTTCGCTCATTTAATCGTACCTTTGCACGCAAAATCAACAAATAAGGAATAAGAGGAATGATTACACTGACAAATCTGGCCATTCAATTCGGCAAGCGAGTGCTTTACAAAGACGTAAACCTGAAGTTCACCAACGGCAATATCTACGGCGTTATCGGAGCCAATGGCGCAGGAAAATCCACCCTGCTCAAAGCCATCAGCGGAGAACTGGAGCCCAATAAGGGAACGGTAGAACTGGCTCCCGGAGAGCGACTTTCCGTTTTGGATCAGGATCACTTCAAATTCGATGCTTTCACCGTGATGGACACCGTGTTGCAAGGACACCAGCCCCTTTGGCAGAACATGAAGGAGCGCGAGGCCCTCTATGCCAAGCCCGAGATGACCGAGGAGGACGGCAACCTGGCCGCCGACCTCGAGTTGAAGTTCGCGGAGATGAACGGATGGGAGGCAGAGAGCGAGGCCGCCCAGCTGCTGAGCAACCTCGGTGTGAAGGAAGACCGCCACTACATGATGATGTCGGAACTCTCGAACAATGAGAAGGTGCGCGTGATGCTGGCCAAAGCGCTGTTCGGACATCCCGACAACCTGCTCCTCGACGAGCCCACCAACGACCTCGACCTCGACACCGTACAGTGGCTCGAAGAATACCTGAGCAACCTGGAGCAATGCGTCTTGGTGGTGTCACACGACCGACATTTCCTCGATGCCGTCAGCACACAGACCGTAGATATCGACTTCGGCAAGGTGACCGTCTTTGCGGGCAACTACTCCTTCTGGTATCAGTCGTCGCAGCTGGCCCTGCGCCAAGCTCAAAACCAAAGACTGAAGGCCGAGGAACGCCGCAAGCAGCTTGAGGAGTTCATCCGTCGCTTCTCGGCCAATGTGGCCAAGTCGAAGCAGACCACATCGCGCAAGAAGATGCTCGAAAAGCTTACCGTAGAAGAAATCCGCCCGTCGAGCCGCAAGTATCCCGGCATCATCTTCGCGATGGACCGCGAGCCGGGCAACCAGATACTCGAGGTGGAAGGCCTGAAAGCTGTCGACACCGACGGCACCGTGCTCTTCGACAATGTGTCGTTCAACATCGAAAAAGGCCAGAAGACGGTGTTCCTCTCCCACAACCCCAAAGCAATGACCGCCCTGTTCGAGATCATCAACGGTAACCGCGAACAGCAAGCCGGCACCTACAAATGGGGCATCACCATCACCACAGCCTACCTGCCGCTCGACAACACGGAGTTCTTCAAGAGCGACCTGAACCTCGTCGACTGGCTCTCGCAATATGGAACGGGCAACGAAGTGATGATGAAGGGCTACCTCGGACGCATGCTCTTCAAGCAGGAGGAAGTGGAAAAGAAAGTCAACGTGCTCAGTGGAGGCGAGAAGATGCGCTGCATGATTGCACGCATGCAACTGAAGAATGCCAACTGCCTCATCCTCGACACACCCACCAACCACCTCGACTTGGAGTCCATACAGGCCTTCAACAACAATCTCGTGCAGTTCGGCGGAAACATTCTTTTCGCCTCCCACGACCATGAATTCATCAACACGGTGGCCGACCGCATCATCGAACTGACCCCCAAGGGCACCATCGACAAACTCATGACCTACGATGACTACATCTACGACGCACAGATTAAGGAGCAGAAAGCACGTATGTACGGAGAATAAGGACTGGCACGGTTTTTGCTATCAGCGGAAACAAAAGGAAAAACGTTAGAACTATGAGCGAAGAAAAGAAAATCAATATCGAAGACGGCAACCTCGAAGAGGAGAACAATTCGGAAAACACACAGGCCGAAGAGACCGTGAACAACGAACAACAGCCGGACGACGCACAGACGGAGGAAACTCCCGCAGAAGAGGAGAAAGACCCGCTCGACGCCGCTTTGGCAGAGATAGAGAACCTTAAAAGCCAGATGCTCTACAAGCAGGCAGAGTTTGAGAACTACCGCAAGCGCACCATCAAGGAGAAGGCAGAACTCATCCTCAATGGCGGCGAGAAGACCATCACGGCCATCCTGCCCGTGCTCGACGACTTCGAGCGCGCCCTTGCAGACAAGACCGACGACCCTAAGGCCATCAAGGAAGGCATGGAGCTCATCTTCCACAAATTCGTTAAGACCCTTGAAGGACTGGGCGTGAAGAAGATAGAAACCGCCGACAAGGATTTCGACGTTGACTATCACGAGGCCATCGCAATGGTGCCGGGTATGGGCGACGACAAGAAAGGCAAGGTCATCGACTGCGTACAGACGGGCTATACGCTCAACGACAAGGTGATCCGACATGCCAAAGTGGCAGTAGGCCAATAAGGTTCCGTGAGTCTTTGTTACAAAGACCTACATAACGACAAAGAAAAAATGGCAAAAAGAGATTATTACGAGGTACTTGGCGTTGACAAGAATGCTTCCGAAGACGACATCAAGAAAGCCTATCGGCGCATCGCCATCAAATACCATCCCGACCGCAATCCTGGCGACAAAGACGCTGAGGAGAAATTCAAGGAGGCCGCCGAGGCCTACGACGTGCTTCACGACCCGCAAAAGCGCCAACGCTACGACCAGTTCGGTTTCGAAGGACTGGGAGGTGCAGGAGGCTTTGGCGGATTCGGCGGCGGGGGATTCTCTATGGACGACATCTTCACCATGTTCGGCGATGTCTTCGGCGGACGTGGTGGATTCGGTGGTTTCAGCGGTTTCGGAGGTTTCGGCGGCGGACGTCAGGCTCCGCAGCACCGTGGTTCCGACCTACGCCTGAAAGTCAGGATGTCGCTTCAGGAAGTGTCTACAGGCGTCACCAAGAAATTCAAGGTGCGCAAGGACATCACCTGTAGCCACTGTCACGGAACAGGCTCGGAAGATGGCAAGACCGACAGTTGTCCTACGTGTCACGGAAGTGGCGTCGTCACACGCACCACGCAGAGCCTCTTCGGCACGATGCAAACACAGAGCGTATGCCCCAACTGTCAAGGCGAGGGACGCATCATCCGCAACAAATGCCGCGAATGTGGCGGCAGTGGCGTCGTGAAGGGTGAAGAAGTGGTGGAAATCAAGATTCCAGCTGGTGTGGCCGAGGGAATGGTGGTTAACGTGCCAGGCAAAGGCAATGCAGCCATCCATAATGGCGTGAACGGCGACATTCAGGTGTTTATAGAGGAAGAACCCAACGAAACATTCATACGCGACGGCAACAACGTGCTCTACAACCTGCTGCTCGACTTCCCCACGGCTGCCCTTGGCGGCGATGTAGAGATACCCACCATCGAAGGAAAGAAGGTCAAGATAGGCATCGAGCCAGGCACCCAACCCGGTAAGACGCTTCGCCTGCGTGGCAAGGGACTGCCCCAGGTGCAGGGATATGGCAACACCACCGGCGACCTGGTAGTCAACATCAGCGTCTACGTGCCGAAGACACTATCACGCGAAGAACGTAAGATGATGGAAGAACTGCGCGAGAGCGACAACTTCAAGGGTGACAAGCAGACCAAGGAAAGCATCTTCGATAAATTCCGCAACTATTTTAACTAAACACCTCACATTGAACCCATTAACAGGTTCAAGCTCTTATCAATGAATTATCAACAGACAACAGCATATCTGTTTAGTGTCACCCCGGTCTTCGAGAAGATCGGGGCTGGTGCTTATAAGGAGGGATTGGAAAACTCCTGGGCGCTCGACAAGCACTTCGGACATCCCCATCGACAGTTCCGCAGCATCCATGTAGCAGGCACCAATGGCAAGGGGTCGTGCTCCCACACCATCGCTGCCGTACTCCAGGCAGCAGGCTACCGCGTAGGCCTCTACACCTCACCTCATCTGGTAGACTTCCGAGAGCGCATCCGTGTCAATGGCGAGTGCATCCCGGAGCAGTATGTCATCGACTTCGTGGAAAAGGAGCGCGCTTTCTTCGAACCCCTCCACCCGTCCTTTTTCGAGCTTACTACGGCTATGGCCTTCAAGTATTTCGCCGAGCAGCATGTCGATTACGCTGTGATAGAAGTAGGCTTGGGTGGAAGGCTTGATTGCACGAACATCATTACCCCTGTCCTGAGTATCATCACCAACATCAGCCTCGACCACACACAGTTTCTGGGCAACACCCTTGAGCGCATAGCCAGCGAGAAAGCCGGCATCATCAAGTCCCATGTGCCCGTCGTGGTGGGTGAGACTCTGCCCGAGACACGCCCCGTCTTTGCCGTCAAGGCACACGATATGAACTCCCCACTCTACTTCGCTGAAGAATTCGATGCAGCATCCTTTGCTGATATCGACTTCGAACTGAAAGGCGACTATCAGCAAAAGAACCGCCAAACCATTCTCTGTGCACTTCATTGCCTATCCTCCTCCATCCTCAACCTTTCACCTTCCTCCATCGCAGATGGTTTCGCCCATGTCTGCGAGCTGACCGGCCTTGTGGGTCGTTGGCAGAAGATACAGGAAAGGCCATTGGTTGTCTGCGACACAGGCCACAACGTGGGCGGATGGCAGTATCTTGCTCCACAAATTGCACAGCAACGTTGCCGACAGCTGCGCATCGTCTTCGGAATGGTCGACGACAAAGACATCGATGCGGTGATGGAGATGCTGCCCCAGCACGCCGTCTACTACTGGACGCAGGCCAGCACCCACCGAGCCATTCCCGTTGCCTCCGTTGCAGAAAAGGGCAAACACCATCAGCTTGAGGGCACCCTCCACTACAGCGTAGCCGAGGCATATGCCCATGCTCTGGAAGAGGCCGACGATGATGACTTTATTTTCGTGGGCGGCAGCAGCTATGTGGTGGCCGACTTCCTGGCCATGTAGCAATGTGCGAGCCAAACCGCCCCTCATCAGGGAGAGTGAGAGGGAGTTCGTCCCCGTAAAAAACAAGCAAGGCCGCTGATTTGTCGGCGGCCTTGCTTTTCATTCATCAATATCCTTTATTTCACTAAAACTTTCTTGGTGACGATTGAACCGTCGGACATCTGCTGACGAACGATGTTGAGTCCTCTGTGTAGGGTGTTGTACTGACGTGCAGTCGCATCGTAACAAGTGATACTGACCGTAGTGGCCTTGGAGGCTGTGCTGACGGTGGTCTCGTCAATGGCTGTGTCGACGTCAGTTGCATTAACAACAGACAGTCCTCAAATCCCGACAGCAAGTGTCTTTCCAAAATGGACAAATGCAAATGGAACAGGTCGACGGGCGCATCGTAGTTGGCTCGTGATTCCATCCACCTCTCCATTTTTGTTAATTAAAGTTGTAGTATTTGCACGGCTCAACAAAAATGATTATATTTGCAAAGTTTTTCAACTCAATACTTTATATCAACTCAATACTTTGTAGATATGAACACATCGGAATCACAAAACCTCTGTGGCCTGAAACGTGAGGACTTTCAGACCACGATCAATGGGAAAAATACGGATCTCTACATTCTCCGCAACAATCAAGGCTGCGAAGTGGCCGTGACCAACTACGGTGGAGCGGTGCTGGCCATCATGGTGCCCGACAAGGATGGCAACTTTGCCAATGTCATCCAGGGCTATCCTAACATCCAGGAGGCTATCAACAGTCGGCAGCAGTATCTCTCGACGCTCATCGGCCGCTACGGCAACCGCATTGCCAAGGGACACTTTACCCTGAACGGCAAGGACTACGACCTGGCCATCAACAACGGACCAAACTCTCTGCACGGAGGACTGAAGGGCTGGAACGCCCGCGTGTGGGACGCACTGAAGATGAGTGAGAATACATTAGTGCTCAACTATGTGTCGCCCTATCTTGAAGAGGGATTCACAGGTGAGGTGAAAGTGACGGTGGTCTACACCTTCACCGACGAGAATGAGTTCACCATCGGCTATATGGCCACGACCAACAAGAAGACGATCGTCAACCTGACTCACCACGGATTCTTCTCGCTGCAGGGTATTGGCAACCCCACAACGGAGATTACTGACCAGCTGTGCGAGATCAATGCCGACTTCTTCATCCCTATCGATGAGACAAGCATTCCCACGGGCGAAATCCTGAAAGTAGAGGGCACGCCCTTCGACTTCCGCACGCCGAAACTTGTGGGACAGGACATCGACGCTGACGACGAGCAAATTCGCAACGGCGCAGGCTACGACCACTGCTTCGTACTGAACAAGAAGGAGGAGATGAAGCTGACATTTGCCGCACGACTCACCGACCCGAAGAGCGGCCGCACCATGGAGGTGCTGACCACAGAGCCGGGCATGCAGGTTTACACCAACAACTGGGGCGACGGCCTGCCAGGACCTGGCGGAACGACCTTCCCGCGTAGAAGTTCCATCTGCTTCGAGTGCCAGCACTTCCCCGACAGCCCCAACCACCCGTACTTCCCGTCGGTGGTGCTGCGCCCGGGCGAACAGTACAAGCAGAAGACGGTCTACAAGTTCGGCGTGGTGTAAAAGAGGTGGTGCGAAGAGTAAGCACGTAGTCATTAGTAATAATTATCAAAAAAAGAATAGAATGTTGGATATTGAATTTGTAAGAAGCCGCTTCATCAAGCACTTCGACGGAAAGACTGGCAACGTGTACACTTCGCCAGGACGTATTAACCTCATCGGCGAGCACACCGACTACAACGGCGGGTTCGTGTTTCCGGGAGCAGTGGATAAAGGTATCGTGGCCGAAATGCGTGTAAACGGCACCGACGACATCATCATGGCCTATGCCATCGACCTGAAGGATCGTGTGGACTTCCACCTCAACGACCTGGAAGGACCGAAGGCCAGCTGGGCACGCTACATCTACGGCATCGCTAAGGAAATGCAGAAACTGGGCGTCCCTGTGAAGGGATTCAACGTTGCCTTCGCTGGCGACGTGCCCCTCGGAGCCGGTATGTCTTCGTCGGCAGCCATGGAGAGCTGTTTCGCCTGCGGTCTCAACGATCTCTTTGGCGAGAACAAGGTGGAGAAATGGGACATCGTGCTGGCCGGACAAGCCACTGAGCATAACTATTGCGGCGTGAACTGCGGCATCATGGACCAGTTTGCCAGCGTGTTCGGACAGGAAGGCAAGCTGATGCGCCTCGACTGCCGCAGCCGTGAGTTCGAGTATTTCCCATTCGACCCGAAAGGCTACCGTTTGGTGCTCATCAACTCTTGCGTGAAGCACGAACTGGCAGGCAGTCCCTACAACGACCGCCGCAACTCGTGTGAGAACGTGGTGCGCCACATCGCCGCTAAGCATCCTGAAGGAAAGTTTGAGACGCTGCGCGACTGCACATGGGAGCAGCTCGAGGAAGTTCGCGCAGAAGTGGGCGAAGAAGACTACAAGCGTGCTCACTTCGTGCTGGGCGAGAAAGACCGCGTGCTCGCTGTCTGCGATGCCCTCGTGGCTGGCGACTATGAGACCGTTGGTCAGAAGATGTACGAGACGCACGAAGGCCTGTCAAAGGAATACGAGGTAAGCTGCGAGGAGCTCGACTTCCTGAACGACGTAGCCCGCGAGAACGGTGTGACGGGTTCGCGCATCATGGGCGGTGGCTTCGGCGGTTGCACCATCAACCTGGTGAAGGACGAGCTCTACGACCAGTTCATCGCTGATGCCAAGGCAAAATACACGGCCAAGTACAACCGCGAGCCGAAGGTCTACGACGTCGTCATCAGCGACGGTTCCCGCAAGCTCTGCTAATCCCCATCCCTTTTCAACAACGGATTGCACGGATTACACGGATTCAAACTATGCTGCTCATCATGAGACTTAGAAATTCCGTGTAATCCGTGTAATTCGTTGTAAGAAAACATGTATCTCCGTGTTTAAGAAAAGAGTATTGGTGTGCAATAATTTGCATTCGCGTGTTTTTTCGTCGTTGCGAACAATTGCGAAGCATTTTTTTTGGTCGGTTCCTTTTTTTCTACTATTTTTGCACTAGATTTCAGATACAAATCACTCACTATAATAATAAGGTATTATGATTGAACTTATTGAACTGAAAAAAGAAGAACTCATGAAGAATCGTGGCTACACGGCCACGCTGAGTGCCGGCTACCACATGTTGGCCGACAATTTCAAGGCCATTTTCCGCCACATCTGGGCCTATGCTCTTGTGTTCGCTTTAGTGATGGGCGCGTGGACGGTATTCGAAACGAACTTTGAAAACCCGGAGGACCTGGAAATGACCGCCATGATGGGAGTCAAGTTGCTCGTGGCTGTCATTGCGGTGATTGTCGTTGCCATTGCCTTCAGCGCCCGGGCAACGATGCTGCTCAACGAGCAATCGATGCGCTGGAATGTGGGGCGCGTAACAAAGCTGTTGGGATTCAGCATTCTGCTGAGCATCATTCTCTCGCTCGTCATCCTCGCGCTGGTGTTCTACACGGGAGGAGCCGAGAGCGCTGCGACGGCAGCTGCCGCTGCTGAAGGGGCTGAGATAGAAGCCATGCAGCCAAATGCTGCCATCGGTCTGGTGCAGATGTTTTTTGTCGTGGGTGTCGTGATCATCCTGGCTCTTATCTTCTACCTGCCGTTTTTATACACCGTACCGAAATATCTGGTGGAAACAGAAAGCAAGCTCTTCCCCACCCTATTTGGAAAGTACGGCCGCGGCTTACGCCATTGGGGCTACATTTTCGTGTGTATGCTACTGCTCTCGCTGTGCATCGGCGTGTGCTCCATTATCCTGATGCTACCCATGTACGTGGTACAAATGGTGCAACGACTGAACCAAGTGGGGATGCTCGGCGGCGACGAGAGTGGTCTGCCTTCATGGTTTGGCTGGTTGAACTTCGGTGTCTCTACCGTCACCTATTTCGTCTATTCGTTCATCAGCCTGATAGAACTATTTGTGTGCTACTACATCTATGGCAGCATTGAGACACGCCACAGAGAGAAACAGCTCATCAAGACAGAATAAGCACAGAAACACTTCTCCATCTCACATTTCTCCTGCATGCGTTTTCGAATTGAAAACCTCTACTGCACGTGGTATTTGTGTTGATGTTTCGCCTTCCGTGGCTCCACCATCTGATACGTCGGGGTGGAGCCATTTGTCGTGCTACGGAAGGGCACACCCCGGTATTGGGCGTAGCGCTCGCGGATCTTCTCCACATAGTCGACCGTCTCGTTGGCGCGCATGTAGCCGTACTTCACCACAGGGTCGTTGTAGCCTGCCGGCTCACGCAGGAGCATCATGTTGCGAGCCACATCAGCCCATCGCTGCGGATTGCCGCCGTTTTTGCGGGTCAAGGCCATCGCGTCGCGCACGTGGTTGGCACCGCCGTTGTAGGCAGCCAGCACGAAGTTCTGTCGCTCGGTGGCGTTATTGATGTCCTTGAACGTAGCCGTCAGCTGCTGCAGGTATTTCGCGGCAGCGGCAATGTTAGGCTCTGGCTGGTGAATCTGTTCCATTGACAAGCCTAAATGTGCTGCCGTGCCAGGCATAATCTGCATCAGACCTCGGGCACCTGCCCATGAGCGGGCATTCGGGTCGAAACAGCTCTCCTGGTAGCACTGGGCAGCCATCAGCCTCCAATCCCATCGCGCCTGCGGCGCATATTTCTGGAACAAGTGGTCGAACTTCGAGATCTGGCCCGTCTGACGGTTCAGGAAAGGCGAGAACACCCGACGGTGCACCCGCTTCTGTGTGAGCAACTGATGCTCCTCTTGTTTGATTTTCGCCAGCATGTCGGGCTTGAACCAATGGTCGAGAGCCTGTGCCAGCTCTGTGTTGTGCGGCTGGACAGCCCATCCGGCAGTCCTCAGCGAGTCTGTGGTCAGCCCACAGAAATGTAACGAGTCGGCCCCCGCATAGTTTTTGGGTAGCGGAAAGGCAATGATGTCGGCTTCGCCCAGTTCCAATCGGTTGATCATCTCTGCGGTGTCCTTGCACAGTTCTACACGCAGCGACACGCCTATGCTTTGAGCGAATTTCTCGCATAGCAGGAACTGTGCGCCCATGCCACGGCCATGATAGTCGTAGTAGGTTTCCGGACCTGGCAGGGTGAGCATAATCATCTCACCCCCTGTGACAATGTCCTTCAGCGTAAAATCGTCAGACTCTGGCAGGCTGTCGGTTTGTATCTCTCCCCACGGGGTGACCAAACGGCCATTGTCTTGCTTCTCCCGACACCCAGTCAGGAAAAGCAAGACAACACCTATTATTATATACGCGCGCGACATCTGACTAATCACGAATTTGAGAATTAGAGAATTCTTCTATGATAATTCGTACTTCAAGAAAACAATTCGTTAAATTCGTGTAATCCGTGGTTCAAAAAACCGTGTTACTCCCACGTGGGCACCTCGAATTTCGAACCCGTCTGTTCGATGAGCTGCTCTTTAGTCTTCTCAGGGAAGCCTACACGCGTGACGCGGGCACCCAATCCTTCAGGAGTCATCAGGAACTTGCCATCCTTTTCAGGCTTCACGGCCATATCGTTGTATTTCACCACGAGATACCATCCCAGTTGCTTCCAGCGTGCAAGCATCTGCTGAGCTTTTTCAACGCTGTAGCTGGTGAGATAGTTCACAGCAGCCTGCGGGTCGGTCTGCATCAGCTCCATAGCATGCTTTTCTACTGCGGGCTGGGCTGCAAAGTACGACTGCTCCAAAGAGTCGCGAACCTGCTTCAGCGAGGGGAACATCTGGCTGTAGCGCGGATATACCATGTTGCTCACCCAGTTGCACACCCAGAAAGCGTTCTTGTCGGAGAAGGTCACGGCGTTTGCACCTGGCGTGTGGTAGCACTCGGGCTGTTCGGTAGCGCAGCAATAGACCGGTGTGTAGGCCACCATATTGCCGTCGTCGTTGCCGAACCAAATGATGCCACCCACTTCGCGAGGCATCCATGCACGGAGCTGACATACATAGGAGAAAGCCGTCTGCTGCGTAGAGGTGGGACGCTCGTTGAAGTATTTTTTGCCATTGTGCTCAAACTGCAGCGGCGTGGGGCGGTAAGGCATCTCCCAGACGCCCTGTCCCAGGTCTTTGTCGAGCGCGAATGGAGTTCCCTCGTAGTGGTCGCGCATGCAAGCCTGCACGTCCTGTAGCGACACCTTGCGGTTGGGCACAATCCAGAGGGGCATAGGCTCAGCGTCTTTCTTGATGCCGGCTGCAAAGTCGAGCCAAGGCATCATGTCATAGAAATGGTTGAAGAAGCTCCACACACGAGCCTCACAGGCACGACGACCACCGAAGTCAGGAGCGGCAAACACGTCGCAGAACGAGAACTCGGCATCTTTTCCTGTGAACCAACCCATCTCGCGGGCATACTTAATCATTGTCTTCGAGTACATCACATTCTGCTTGTCCTTCTGGTTGAACGTACGGATGCGGCTCTGGTTGGCATGTGCACAGATGCAATCGTCGGGGATGCGTAGGGCCACCCACACAACATTCTTCGAACCAGGACCACGACCCATCATCTCCATGATCCACGCCTCGTTAGGGTCGCAGATAGTGAAGGTCTCGCCCTCAGAGCAGTATCCGTAGGTCTCCACGAGACTCGTCATCACCTGAATAGCTTCGCGGGCGGTCTTGGCACGCTGCAGGCCGAGATACATCAGCGAACCGTAGTCGATAATGCCCGTGGTGTCCACCATCTCCTCGCGACCGCCGAAGGTAGTCTCGCCGATGCTCACCTGATACTCATTGATGTTGCCGATGACGTTGTACGTCACGGGAGCCTCAGGAATCCACCCATGACACACCGCCGTGTCGTAGTCGTAGATCCAGCGCTTCTCATCCTTGGCATGCGTGCCAGCAGCATAGTGGCACAAGCCCGTGAACAAGCCATAGTCGTCGGCATTGTAGGAACAGAACACACTACCGTCGGCACTTGCGTTCTTGCCGACGATGAAATTGGTACAGGCTGAAGCATAAATGGATATGCTCAGCAAAGCCATTGTCAAAAATCGTTTTTTCATGATGAGTTTTTTGTAAGTTGCCTGCAAAGGTAAAAACAAAAAACGACATAGCAAAACAATTCATTCTTTTTCTTTCCTGTCCGTGTGCCATAAACTTTTATACATTCAAGAAGCAGCCTGTTTCTGCTATTTCTCAGATTCTATGCTTACCATTGCCATGACATTGATGTTTTTCGTATTTTGAAATGCAGTACTAAAGAAAAAGACAATTCTGACATGGTAAACTCATTTAGTAGACATTATCAACGATTGTATGAAATGCTTTGTTTGTTGTATGAAAAAGACGCACTCAGAGATAATTGATGGCAAGCTCAGAGATAATCGATGACAAGCTCAGAGATATTAAATGGAAAAACAGCGTGACAATTGTGACAAATGACAATTGTAAAGTCCTATTCGAAATGGTTCACGACATGGGGAGCGATGCCTACTTCATAGACTGCGCCAAGCTCACGGATGGGCGCCGTCACCCATCCATCGCGATAAGTGCCGCCAATATTTTGTCCGTTGCACAGGATGCAAAGGCGCTGAGGTTCAGCAATAGGACGACTCACGCGAAGGGATAGCTGTGCCCAGTTGAACGGTGGACAACTTGTGGGACAGAATGAATAGGCGCGAGAAAGACCTTCTCTGCTTTCAGTAACGCTGGGCTGAAGCATCACATCGTCGGCCAACAACTGCGGTTTCACCGTCAGATGCATGCCTGGCAACTGATAGTGGTTCACCTGATTCCAATGCAGCACCTTACCCTTATTGGGCACTGATGGGCGCTGAGGGATAGATTGGCGTTGCCCGCGTACCGTGAATGCATAGTCCGACCGGTTGCCATAGATGTCGGTCAGAATGTAGACCAACCGGTAGTCGCGCTCCTCGTTGAAGCAGACGATGCCCCTATTGTCGTCGGTATGCAGGATGCGCAAGCGGTTGCCAGGATCGGTGAACGACTTCATGTACCACGTGTGGTTGCGGCGCCAATGGTCGTAGTCGCCCCATGAGTTCACCATGCGGTTGTGTTCCATCGGTATATTGTCCACATCACTGTAGAAAACGGTCTCACCGTCTACAGTCAGTTCCGTTCTTCTCACCCCATAATGGTGGTAGGTGTCCTCCATATAGTCGTCGGCCCAAACGGCGAACCCTACCCTACCCCAGGCCGTGAAGTCACGTTGAAGTTCCACTTTCCGAAGTGCCCCTGATGCATCGGGCGAAGTAAACAAGTCGCCTTGCGGAAAGCCAAAGATCTGGTTTTGGGCTGAACCGCAGAACACGCCCTCGCCAGGTTGGGGATAGACCTTAAAGGCATGAGCCTCAGGCGGCGTGGTGTCTTTCAAATACTGCTTGAGGAAATCGAGAGGATCCTTCATGGCCCAGGTCTTCGTGTCGTGGATCTCCAAATGGAGATGAGGGGCCACACTACTGCCCGTATTGCCGCTCACGGCAATCAACTGTCCTTGGGCAACTGGGTATTCTCCAGGCCGCAGATGTACATCGATGGGGTCGGCATACTGTTTCGACAATTGCAAGCGATTGCCCACCAGGCGATTCAGATAGGGAGCGAAGCTCTTGAGGTGGCAATAGACGCTAGTCGTGCCGTTGGGATGGCGCACATAGACGGCATTGCCAAAACCGTACATGCCTACGGTGAGTCGCTCCACATAGCCATCGGCCACAGAGAAAATGGGTTTCCCCACGGCCAACTCTGTGCGGATGTCGATACCTCCATGAAAGTGGTTGGGCCGGGGTTCACCAAAATTGCCCGCCAATGAAATGGGGAAATTCACTGGCGAGCTATAGGTTATGGCTGCAAGGAGCAACGCAATCAGCATGCCTTGAAGCTCATGTCAAGACCTTTCACACTATGTGTCAAGGCACCAACGGAGACATAATCCACACCACACTCAGCATAGTCGCGTATGGTGTCGATGGTCAGTCCGCCACTCGACTCCGTCTCATAGCGACCACCGATTATCTCCACAGCCTTCTTCGTGTCGGCCACAGAGAAGTTGTCGAGCATGATGCGGTCCACACCCTGACAGTCGAGCACCTGTTGCAACTCGTCGAAGTTGCGCACTTCAATCTCAATCTTCAGCTTCATGCCCCTTTCTTCCAGATACTTGTGGCAACGATGGATGGCATTGGCAATGCCACCGGCAAAGTCCACATGGTTGTCTTTCAGAAGAATCATGTCGAACAATCCGATGCGATGGTTCACGCCACCTCCAATCTTCACGGCCTGCTTCTCGAGCATACGCATGCCAGGGGTGGTCTTGCGGGTGTCGAGCACACGGGTCTTCGTACCTTCCAGGCGCTCCACATACTTATGGGTCATCGTGGCGATACCGCTCATGCGCTGCATGATGTTGAGCATCAGGCGCTCTGTCTGGAGCAACGAGCGCACACGACCGGTCACGATCATGGCCACATCGCCCTTCTTCACTGGACTGCCGTCGCCCATCAACACCTCTACCTGCATATCGGGATCGAAGCGGGCAAACACTTTCTTGGCCACTTCCACACCAGCCAGGATGCCGTCTTCCTTGATGAGCAGCCGGCTCTTTCCCATTGCATCCTCTGGGATGCAGCACAGCGTGGTGTGGTCGCCGTCGCCGATGTCCTCAGCAAACGAGAGGTCGATCAGGCGGTCTTCTAATTGGTCTACACTTAACATACTCTCTTTTGTTTTGGTGAATAATAGTCCTGATGGACGCCTTAACTCTACATCCTTCTTTTTAGAGGTAAATGCCAAAGCCCACTTTCAAGCCAAACTCACTATAGTCGGAGTGGTTCTTCAGACTCTGATTGTAGTAGACGGCAGGCTCGATGGTCACTGTGCGGCTCAGGAAGAAGGCATAACCCACTTCTACGCCCGGCATCACATCGTTGTAGTTAGGATCAACGTGCACGTAGTTGGCATTCAGTCCGAGGAAGATACCGTTCTGTTCGATGTAGTAACGGCCACCGGCTCCAAGGCAGAAAGCATCGGAAGCCTTGCCATTATTGTCATAACCCACATTGGCATAGAGCAGCACATTGTCGTCGACCATGAAACCAGCCTGTGCCTGCACGCCAAACGAGAGGTCGGAAGCACCCGAATAGTTCAAGTTCAGACCTGTGAGCGATGCTCCCACGAAGTATTTCCCAGCGGTGAACGGGGTTTCCAAACGATAATACTGGGCCTGGGCGGCCATCGTCATCGACAGGGCGATGAGTGCGAATAGAATTTTCTTTTTCATATGATTTGATGTTACGTTATTTCGAAATGTTGTTATCGACTTTCTTCTTCCACACGATGAACCAAACAAGAGCGAAGAGCATTATCACGCCTGCGATAGAATATGTCAACGTAGTATCGAGATGGAACAACTGCTCAGACAGCAGATATGTGGTGCAGACAGAAGTCATGAAGAGGGCAGGAATCAACATAATCAGGTAGTTCTTGCGCTGCTGTACCAAGTAGACGGTGATGGTCCAGAGGGTAAAGACGGAGAGTGTCTGATTGCTCCAGCCGAACCAACTCCAGATAACAACGAATCCTTCATGATTGGCCATCTGCCACATCAGCAGGGCGATGACAGCCGCGAACATGGGAATGCAGACGTAGAGGCGCTTACGGATGCTCTTCTGCTCCAGATGAATGAAGTCGGCAATGATCAGACGGGCCGAACGCAGGGCCGTGTCGCCGCTCGTGATGGGAGCAGCCACCACACCCAGTATGGCCAGAATGCTGCCAAACAAGCCTAACCAGTTTTCACAAACCATATTGACGACACCCGGCGCCTTGCTGATGACTTGTTCGCCGCCAGCCATCTCTTGATAGCCTGGCGTAGGCTCGTTGTAGAAGAAATACATGGCTACGGTAGCCCAAATGAGGGCCACCAGTCCCTCGGTAATCATGGCACCGTAGAAGATGGGGCGTCCCATTTTCTCGCTCTTCACGCAGCGAGCCATTAGGGGACTCTGCGTGGCATGGAAGCCGCTGATAGCACCACAGGCAATGGTGATGAACAGCGCGGGGAAGATGCTCTTGGTAGTGAGCGAGGCTTCTCCGATTCCTTCCCAAACCTCTGGGATATCTGGCATTTTCACAAATAGCATCACCAACAAGGCCACAGCCATGAAAAGGAGCGAGAAAGCGAAAAGCGGATAAACCTTACCGATAATCTTGTCTATAGGCATCATCGTAGCAATGACATAATAAACGAAGATAACAACGATCCAGAAATTGTTACTACCCAGCAAGTCAATGCCAGAACCCTGACAAAGGGTCTGAAGCAAGGAGGCAGGACTGTACACAAAAACCGCACCTACCATCATCAGCAGAAATACGGAGAAGAAGAGCATCACCTGCTTGGGCACATTGCCCAAGTATCGGCCGATAATCTCCGGCAGGTTGGCACCACCGTTTCGCATTGAGAGCATACCACTCATATAGTCGTGTGTGGCACCAGCGAAGATGCAGCCCAGCACAATCCACAAATAGGCAGATGGACCAAACTTGGCACCCATGATGGCACCAAAGATGGGACCTGTGCCGGCAATGTTCAGGAATTGGATCATGAATATTTTCCAACTGGGCAAAACGATGAAGTCCACACCATCGGCTTTCGCCACAGCAGGTGTTGGACGGTCGTCTGGGCCGAATACGCGTTCCACGAACTTTCCATACAGCACATAGCCCAAGATGAGGGCCACCAAACTAATTGTAAATGTAATCATAACTCTTCATACGCCCAAAGGCGCCATTCTTTGTGATTTGTTATTTCTTATTATTGATTCATAAATTACTTGCAAAGGTAGACTTTTTTTTTGAGATAAGAAAACATTTCCTTAACTTTGCACAAAAATAAAGCAAATGAAGAAGTTTTTAACATTATTGATAACATCCCTTTTTTCTTCGATTCTTCCTGCAATTACGCCCCTCGCGCCAGCTCACCCCATTGAAGCCAGCGCCTTTGAGGACAAAGAGTTGCGCGCCGTATGGGTTGCCACCATCGGGGGCATCGACTGGCCGCGCACCTACGCCACATCGCCACAGACCATCGAAATGCAAAAACGGGAATTCACCGATATGCTCAACCGACTCCAGCTTATCGGCATCAACACCATCTTACTGCAGACACGCGTCAGAGCCACAACGATTTACCCCTCTGCCATCGAACCGTGGGACGGCTGCATGAGCGGGAAGCCTGGCATAAGTCCAGGCTACGACCCGTTGGCCTTTGCCATCGAGGAATGCCACAAACGGAAAATGGAAATACAGGCTTGGGTGGTGACAATCCCCATTGGAAAATGGAACGCCGTGGGATGCACGCAACTGCGAAAGAAATACCCCAATGCCGTTGTGAAGATTGGAGCAGAGGGGTATCTCAACCCCGAAAAGTCGCAAACCGCTGATATTCTGTGCAGTATCTGTGCAGAACTTACGAGAAACTACAACCTTGATGGTATTCATCTCGACTACATTCGATACCCAGAAAACTGGAAACAGAAAGTCAACAAAGTGCAAGGGCGACATAATATCACCAACCTTGTCCGTCGAATTCATGACACCGTGAAGGCCATCAAGCCACAAATGAAACTCTCGTGCTCTCCACTCGGCAAATACGGCGATCTGACACGTTACTCATCGCGAGGGTGGAACTGCCTGAACACCGTGATGCAAGACCCGCAAGCTTGGCTGCACGAAGGGTTGATGGACCAACTCTACCCCATGCTCTATTTCAAGGACAACAACTTCTACCCCTTCGCCATCGACTGGGCGGAAACATCCCCCCATCAGGGAGACGGAATGGGGGCCATTGGCGCAGGCCTCGCCGTGTATTGCCTTGACAGGAAAGAAGGCAACTGGCCGCTCACAGAGATTGTAAGGCAGCTCAATGTGTGTAGAAAATTAGGACTTGGCCAGTGTTTCTTCCGCGCCAAGTTCCTCTTGGATAATGTAAAGGGCATTTACGACTTCTTGAGACTATTCAATCATGCTGCGCCAGTTTTGTGTCTGAAGTATGAGAATGACCCTCATGAGGACAATGATAAGTTAAGTACTGGCAGACCTAAGGCATCCATGAGTTCCCCATCTTTCCTTCCCAACGACGGAAAGACACTTACGCTGCCTACCCAAGCAGACGCCGACCTGATCGTCGTAGAGAGTATTGCAGGAAATGCCCTTACGACGAGGAGTGTTCGTGCACACAAAGCTGATATTTCCACCCTACCCGAGGGGGTCTATATCGTTCGCTCTCTTCATCGTAAGGGCATTACCCATCGCATCGGCATGTTCCAAATCAAACGCCGATAGCTTATTCTTATTCTGTTACCAGATTCTGTTCAGCTTTCGAACCTGGGCCTCGTAAGTGTCGCCGACAACAGAAAGTGTATTGTAAATCGACTTCGGGAACACGAGATTGGTCATCGACACTGAACCTGTCGAAGTGAAGATTTCCACCGACGACTGGTCGACGAAGATGTCAAGCGTCACTGTGGACTCGGTCACACAGAGGGGAGCCTGCATCGACGGAACGGAGAACGTGCCGTTGAAACCAGTCTGACCAGAGGCAGAGGTACGGTGGGCAGTCAGCCTACGGTCCTGAGCGTTGATGTCGATGGTGAACTTCTCGTCAGACGAATTGCCAAGCGTGATGGTTGAATTCTTGTCAAGATTCAGTTTGATGCGCAGCTGATAGGCATCCTTCACATCAAGGCTATTGCCTGCGGTCTGCCAGTTGCCGGCAATCTTGTCGATTTCGCTGACCACAGTACTTGCCAACAGCGGTTTGCCGTTGTAGTCAATCAGTTTCAGCTCACGCGGCAGTGTCATAGCCGAACGCCATGGTGAACAAGGCACAGCACCAGCATACTGCCAGTTGTTCATCCAACCAATCATCACCTTGCGGTTACCCGTGTTGCTCCAAGTGACACCGGCATAGTTGTCCATACCGTAGTCGAGCCAGAGCGGATAGTCCAACGCATCGGCAGTAAAGGTCTTGCCGTCGAAGTCGCCCACGAAGTACATGGAGCCAGAGCCGAGAATGGGGCCACCAGGATTCACACTGACCAGCAATACCCACTTTTCGCCCAGCTGAATCAAGTCGGGACATTCCCACTGCAGACTGGGACGACCAGACAACTCCGTGAAGAACGTGCTTTGATGTGTCCAATTCTTCAGGTCGGGTGAAGTGTAGAACTCCACGCCCATTTTCCAGCCTTTTGCCAATGTCATCACCCACTGCTTGCTGCCCTCATGCCAGAACACTTTCGGGTCGCGCAGGTTGTCGTCGTCGTTCTTGATCACAGGATTGCCGCTGTAGCGCGTGAAATTCTTGCCACCATCCGTGCTGTAGGCGATGCTCTGCTGTTGCGCACCGCTGGCTGAAGTGTAAATAGCCACCATCGCATTGGCACCAAAGCCTGCAGTGTTGTCCTTGTCGATGACGCAAGATCCTGAGAAGATGTCGCCCAGCTCATCGCGAGTCAGAGCCACAGACTGCTCTGACCAGTGGACGAGGTCAGTAGAGGTTGCATGGCCCCACGACATATTTCCCCAGTCATTGCCTTGCGGGTTATACTGATAGAACAGATGCCACGTACCATCGACATACACCATACCGTTGGGGTCGTTCATCCAGTTCTTAGCGGGAGTGAAATGAATCTGTGGGCGATACAGTTCGCTGTAGTTGCTCTGGGGTTGAGGATCAGTTGGGGTTGAGGGCTGCTCTGGCGTCGGATCATCGATCAGCGGGTTATAGTCCTGCTTATGATCATCGTCTTTGCCACAGCCAGTAATGGCAACCGCTGTCATTGCGGCTGCCATTACGAGTGAAAAGAAATGAATCTTTTTCATATTCTAACAATTCTATGGTTATCTTGTCTTCAGATATTCCAGAGAGTTCTTAGCAAGAGTCAGAACATTATCCTGATAGATATTGTTCTTCGGATGAGCGCTCTTGTCGGGCGTACCGTCGGCATTCTTCATAGAGAACTCGCAGCCACCGTTACCGATGCAGAGCAGTGTGCCCTGGAACTCGGTATTACCCTGCTGGGCCTCCCAGACATTCATCTGGCTCACCCACCAAATCTGGCTGTCCCAGGTGCCGAGCGGATAGATGCCGAAGGTCTGAGTGCACTGTGTATAGCAGGCCTCTTCCTGGTTGCCGATGCCGGTCCAGAGGCTGGGCAGGTTGAAGTACAGACAGTTGTGGTCTTCGGTCCAACCCGGTCCCTTGAAGGCGATGAGCTTCGTGTCAGGTGTGGTCTCCACCTCCAAGCCCTTGTAGATGGGATGCGACGAGTGGTCCTTCTTGAACTTATGGTCGGGATTGAGCTCAACAGCCATCTTCCAGACATCGTTGTTGATACCACCACCGCCGAAGCCGAAGGCATGGTCGTTGCCCTTCATATCGTCGAGGTTGATACGTCCCAGATGTCCTGCATAGACGGTAGCGTGGCTCCAAAGCAGCAGGCTTCCACCCTGCTTGTACCACTCGCGGATGACGGGTGTAGCAGCTTCCACATCAGCAGGGATGTTCCACACGTCGCTCTCGCTCACGTTCTCCAAGTCGCGCAGCCAGAAGAGTACGCGGAACGGCTCAATCACCTCAGCAGAAGTGATGCTGGTGAAGGGCACGAACTGTGCAGTGGGATAGGTCTCGTGGAGCCAGAGCCAAGCCGAAGCCTCGTCGTCGTCGCCGTCGGCAACAAGCTCTTCAGGTGTAGCATAAACGCTCAGGAAGCCGATGGCGGTCTTACCGATACGCAGCGAAGAGCGGGTGGAAAGAGCTGTACCCTTTTCGTTGACAGCCGTTAGCGTCACTTCCCAAGTGTCGCCTGTCTGCACGTCGGAGATGGTATAGCTCGTTGCCGTACCTGGCAATGTCTCGCTGATGGTCTGCTTGCCATTGGTAGCAACGAACTGGATGCTGGTAGCGTCGGCTGCCTTGTTCCATTCTACAAGTGCGTCATAGCCGCCGGCCTTGTCCACCTGACTCATCTGAACGCCAGTGATGCTGGTAGCACCTTCGCGGAGGTAGCTCTTGATGACACCTGTTGAGAAGTTGGAGCCATCGGTCACTTTGAACACATATTCGAAAGGTACATTCGTGGGCACATTGGTGTGTGTCCAGCTGTTGCCGCTGACGGTCTCGCTGGCAGAGAGTGTACCATCGCGATAAACGGTCACCTGCATCTGTCCGTTCTGGGCAGGCCAAGTCCATGTGTAGTTGTCGCCAACGAGCGAACCAGTAATCTGGGATGCGTCGGGAGCAGGCAGCTTCATACCCTCGCGGTCGATGTCCTTATCCTGGCAAGCAGTCAGGATAAGAGCGAACATCGCCATCATAATGAATGATATCTTTTTCATAACTTCAATTTTCAATTATCAATATTCAATTTCAATTATCAATTTAGTTGTATCCTTTGTTTTGGGTGTAGAGTCCGGGCACATAGTAGAGCTGGATGTACGGCAGTGGGAAGTACTCGTTTTTGGCGGGCGTATAGTGTGCATCCTTGTAGTACTGAGCGTAGGTCTGTCCGTCGTAGACTACATCCTTCTCCTTCTCAAAGAACGTGTTCAGCGTCTGAGAGGCAATGCCCCAGCGGCGAAGGTCGAAGTAGCGACCGTTCTCCATAGCCATTTCCAAGCGCCGCTCCCACTGCAGGCACTGACGAGCCTTTTCCTTCGTTTCGAAATAGGAAGCGGGATAGAGGTTAATCTCACACTGGTCGGCAGCATAGGCAATGTGCTTGGCAACAGAGTTCTTAGCGCGCTGACGGATGTCGTTGATGATGCTGCGGGCTTCCTCCAGCTGTCCGGTCTCGACGAGGGCCTCAGCACGCATCAGCATGACGTCGGTGTAGCGGAACACGTAGTCGTTCATAGCGAAAGCCTGCCAGGGGTTGTCGTAGGTCTCACCCTTCGAGCGCTGCGGCACTTCCTTCAGCGAGGTGTAGTAGCCGTAGGTGTTCGGCGTACGCGAATTGTCCTTCGTCATCGTATATTCAGCCTCATACTTGTAGGGGAAAGTCGGCATACCCACTGTGTGGAAGAGGCGCGGATCCCACTTCTGAGCCGTTGGAACACCATTTATAGGATAGGCAATCTCTTTGTTGAAATCGTCGAACATGGGCAGTCCGTCCTTTGTCTTGAAAGCATTCACCAGGTTCTGTGTGGGTTTGTGGAAGTCCCATCCGCAAGACCACATGCCCCAGCAGCCATTCAGCATGTTGCTCCAGTTGGCACGGCCGAAGAGAGTATTGTCATCCTGATAGTCAGAGTGCTGCACAGCAAAGACGCTCTCCTTCGAGTTCTTATATTCGGGAAGGAAGATGTCGCCGAAGTCCTCAAGATAGCCATACTGCGAGTTTTTCACATCGTTGGTATACTTCAGCACTTCCTGCATATACTGGTTGTTGATGTGGCTTACGCCAGTGTTGGCCTCGTAGCCGTCGCCCCAAGCCATTGTCAGATAGCACTTTGCCAGATAGGCTGCAGCGGCAATCTTGTTGGCGCGTCCACCTTCGCTCTGCTGAGCGGGCAGTACGTCATAGGCAAACTTGAAGTCGGAGACGATCTTGTCCATCAACTCCTCGTGAGTGAACTGGTTGTTGGGAGTCTGCTCCTCTGTATGGTTCTTATAAACTTCCTCGTCCACCCAAGGCACCTGATACCACATCTGTACGAGTTTGAAGTAGAAGTGAGCGCGGAGGAAGCGTACCTCACCCTCGCGGATTCTGGTCTTCTCCTCACCCAGCTTGTCTTTTCCATATTCAGCCAGCGAAACGAGGGCACGGTTGCAGCGCGAGATGCTGCAATAGAAGTGATACCACTGCTCGTCCATGTGGTCGGGCGTAGAGGCAGTCAGCGTAGACCACACCTCCACGGGGTGATAGTTGGTGTCGGTGGTTCCCGAACCGCCCTTCATGGCATCGTCGCTGCTGACGTCGCCATACGGCCAGAGGTTGAACGGATAGGTGTACCAGTCGTCGCCAAGCTTGGCGTAAGCCGAGGTCACCATTTCGTCGGGCTGGCTCATGGCAAGGTCTTCACTGATGACACCCTGCGGCTCGACGTCGATGAAATCGTTGCAACTCGTGAGGGTTGCAGCCATACCGCAACATACGAGACCTGCGGCGGCTATTTTCTTATATATCTTGGTGTTCATAATTATCAATTTTCAATTTGCTGTTATCAATTAAAACGAAGTCTGGATACCGAACGAGAAGCTGGTACTGTTAGGATACATCCAGCGCGGGTTCTCAGGATCGCTACAGGTGAGCGAGCTGCTCTTCAGAGTGAGCAGGTTGTGTCCAGAGATATAAATACGAGCGCTCGACATGTGTACCTTCTGCAGCAGGTTCTGAGGCAGGTTGTAGCCAATCTGCAACTGGCGGAGCTTGCCATATGATCCGTTCTCTACGAAGTAGGTAGAGGCGCGGTTCTCGTTGCCCACGTTGTTGGTGGTCAGAGCGGGAATGGTGCTGTTGGTGTTGGCAGTGGTCCAAGCGTCGAGCATGCGGTTACCCTTGTTCGAACCGGCATCGGTGATTGAGTAGAAGTCGGTCTGGAACTTCTGGTCGTTGTAGACATCCTGACCGGCAACACCCTGCCAGAACATTGAGAGGTCGAAGTCCTTGTAGCTCAGTTCAATGTTCAAACCCCAAGAGAAGTTGGGCACGGGGTTGAAGATCCAAGTCTGGTCTTGCTCGTTGATGATACCGTTACCATCAAGGTCGGCGTACTTCAGGCCACCCACGCGGGCGTTCTCCTGACCGCTGGCCAGAACCTCTTCACGATTCTGGAACAGACCGTCCACCACATAACCTACGATTGAGCCGTAAGGCTTCTTGGCCTCCACCAGGTTCTGCTTGGCGGTGTGCACGTAGCTACCCGTTGTTGTCTCAGGCAGGTAGGTCACCTTCTGGCGGAAGAAGTCGATATTTCCGTTGATGTTGTAGTGCAGGCCATAAGCCGTGGTGTGGCGATAGCCGATGGCCAACTCCATACCCCAGTTCTGCAGCGAAGGACCGTTGAGCCAAGAAGCACCGCCCTCACCCATCGAACCAAGATAGGCAGGATTGATAAGCATGTCCTTCACCTTTTTGATATAGGTATCGAAGGTTCCGTAAACTTCGTTTCTGAACAGCGTGAAGTCGAGACCGGCGTTCCACTGTTCTGTGGTCTCCCACTTCAGGTTGTTGTTCTGCGACTGTGTTGCGCGGAAGCCAGAGGGGAAGATACCGCTGCCCTGCAAAGCAAGGTCGTAGGCTGTCGACTCGTTGCGCCCGCCGCCGTAGGTAGCTGCATACAGACCGTAGCGAGCGTAGTTGCTGATGGCCTGGTTACCAGTCTGTCCCCAAGAAGCACGAACCTTAATGTCGTCGATCCAATCCTGTCCGAGGTGCTGTGAGATACGATAACCCAGCGTGGCAGCGGGGAACGTACCGTAGCGGTTGTTCTCACCGAAGCGTGAGGAACCGTCGCGACGGATGGTGAACGAAGCGAGCAGCAGGTCTTTCCAGTTGTAGTCGATCTTGCCGAAGAGCGACACCAGGTTGTAACCCTCGCGGATACCGCCAGCACGCTGTGTGCCAGTAGCGGCATCGGGCCACATGTAGTTGTAGTTCTCAAGAGCGAACATCTGAGCATAAGCCGAAGAACGCTCTTCCACGTCGCGGTGGAGCTCCAAACCGGCCAGCACGATGAAGTTGTGGTCGGCACCGATGGTGAAGTTGTAGTTGGCCGTGTTAGACCAAGTCCACTTCACGGAGTTCTTGTTACCCAAGTTGGCCGACGGCGTCGAATTGTTCACCACATCACTGTGCCAGGTATAGGTCACGCTGTGAATGAACTCCGACCAGTAATCAAGACCGAAGTTTGAGCGGAGTGTCAGCCCCTTGACGGGCTGGATGTTGACGTAGGCATTGCCAAAGATACGCCACATCTTCAGACGGTTGTCGCGGTTGTGATAGAGTTCGCGCAGCGGATTCTGACGGTCGCTCATACCACCCACAGGACCTGAGAAGGTCACGCCGTCTTCCTCATAGACAGGAAGCGTGGGCGCCATCTTCAGGGCATTCTCCAGAGGAGCGCAGTCTACCTGATCAGAATAGGTGATGGTAGCATTCTCACCAATGGTGACCATCTTGTTCACCTTGTAGCTGGTGTTGATGCGGCCTGAGAAGCTCTCGAAGTCGGTATACTTCAAGATACCGCTGTTTTTCTTATAGCCGAAGCTGACCAAAGCAGTGGTCTTGTCAGTAGCACCCGAGATGGAGAGGTCGTAGTTCTGAGAGAAGCCCGTGCGCGAGATTTCATCGAGCCAGTCAGTATCGCTGAAACGCATGGTGCGCTTCGAGTTCATGTAGCCGTCGTAGAGGCCGTTCACCGTGAACTGGCGCATCTGACCTGAAGCGGGATCGTAGGCCTGGATGGGTGTGCCGGCACTGGCGTTGAGTGTCAGACCGTAGTTGTTGGCATACTGCTCAGGATCGAGTCCGTCGTTCATAGCAGCCTGAGCCATAGCTGTAGCATACTCAGCGGTGTTCGACAGGTCCATCATGGTCTGCTTGTTGTAGAACTGTGCGGTGAGGTTGGCAGAGAAGTCCACCTTCACCTTTTCACCCTTCTTACCCGAACGGGTGGTAATGATGATGACACCGTTAGCAGCGCGGCTACCGTAGATAGAAGCCGAGGCAGCGTCCTTCAACACCTGCATCGACTCGATGTCGTTCATGTTCAGCGTGTTCAGGTTGGTTGTCGTAGGCACACCGTCGATGATGAACAGCGGATCCTGTGAAGAGTTGAACGAGCCGCCACCACGAATACGCACCGTACCGGCACCCACAGGCGAACCTGTGCTGGTGATGGTCATGCCCGGCACCTTACCCTGCAAGGCACGCATGGGGTCGGTGTCCGATGAAGTTTTCAGCTCGTCGGTCTTCACCACCGACACCGAACCGGTCAGGTCGGCTTTACGCTGGGTTTGGTAACCCACGACCACGACTTCTGCCAGTTCGCTGGCATTCTCTTTCAGTTGAACCGTCATACCGGGTGTGGCTGCCATTTCCACAGCATCGTAGCCGATATAACTGATGACCAGCGTGGCACCGTTGGCCACATGCAGTTTGAAGTTACCATCGAAGTCGGTTACCGTACCGTTCGATGTTCCCTTTTCCTTTACGGTTGCTCCGATGACACCCTCGCCGGTCTCATCGATGACAGTTCCCGTAATCTCCGTTTGCGCGTACATTACACTACACGCAAAGATGAGCATTGCACTCAATGAGAAACGGCTGTGCCGACTCATGAGTCGAAGAAATTTCCTCAGTCTTTCCATTTGATTTTACAATTTAATTAGTACTCTGATGATTTAAATCTGGTGCAAATTTAATATAAATAATAATAGGTTAGTTGTCATTTATCGTTCAGCCTTTAGGAAAAATGTTACATGCAACAATCGTTCACGACTATGTCTCATTTGTTGAATCGTTCTGTATATCAGCTTGTAGCCTCAAGTCTGTGGGCATCTTGCCATACTGCTCTTTGAAACATTTCGAGAAATAGCCCGGCGTGTTGAATCCCACCTCGAAGGCAATCTCAGAAACGGTCTTATTGGTGGTCGAGAGCAGCACATAGCCTTGTTGCAGTCGCATCTGCCGCAAGAGTTCCACGGGCGAGAGACCAGTGATGGCTTTCACCTTCCTGTAAAGTTGCACGCGGCTCAGCCCAACCTTCTCCCCCAGTTCTTCCATTTTCAGGTTTGTGTTCGACAGGTTCTCCCTGATGGCCGCGTTGAGTTTCTCTACGAAGATGGTGTCCTGCGAGCGGGGCTGGGGCAACTCCTCTGTCGGAGTCACGAAAGGCTGTCGCAACTTACGGCTGTCGGCATTGGTGAAGAACAGCGTCTCCTCCTCGTTCAAAGTTTGGCGCTGACGCACCACTTTGCGTGTCTGCATGAAAGCCCGCCAGATCATCAAGACGGCCACGATGAGCAAGACGATGGCGGCAAAACTGGCTATCAGCACTTTTCGCTGTGTGCTGTACAATCCGAAATAAGCCTCGAGCTTGTCCTGAATGGTAATGAGATTCGCATTCTGCTGCACCAGTTCCCTGCTGTTGAGCCACATCATCTTGGCATTCTCTGGTGTCACCATAGCGCCTTTCAAGGGATTGTCGCGATGGTAGGGCTGGCCTGTCAGGATGTTCAGGGCGAGCCTGACGATTTCTTCTCCATGAGTGGGATAGATGTACGTACCTGTCAATGAACCGTTGAGCACGTATTCGATACCCTCATCGTGCATTCCGTCTACACCCAAGATCTTGACTTTGGATTCCTGTTTCGCCTCTTTCAGGGCTTTGTACACACCCGATGTCATCGCATCGTTGTGACAGAACACGACATCGGGCAGCCTGCCAGACTTCAGTTGCTTTTTCATCGTCTGATAGGCATCCTCCGACGACCAACTGCTCTCGATGAAACGGTAGTCGACCTCCGACTGCTCCTGCATGGCCTTGGCGAACCCCTCGTGACGCTCCTGGGCGGGCGAAGTGGCCATAGAGCCGGTAATCTCCAGTATGAGCGGTTTCTGCGCTCCCCGTTGCGCCAGCACGTCCTTGGCCAGGCTGACAGCATAGTGGCCCACGGTCTGACCGGCCTCGCGGTTGTTGCCTCCAATGAAGGCCGCATAGTCTTCTGTGTCGGCTTTTCTGTCGAAAAAGACGACGGGAATCCCTTTCTGCTTGACGCGTGCGATGGCCTCAGCGATGGGCGCCGCCTCGTTGGGTGCGACCACCAGCAGGTCGATGCCGGCATTGGCCAAACTGTCGATATGGCGAAGCTGCGTTTCCGTGTCATCATGGGCCTCTGCAATGCTCACCTTGACATCATGCTCATAAAGATGTTGCGCGGCAAGCATTTCGCTGTTCACTTTCTCGCGCCAACGCCCGGAAGAACATTGCGACACTCCTATTTTGTAGCTCTTCTCACTCTGGGTGCATGAGGCCAATGTGGCCACAAACAACAAAAGACAGACAATCTTGTTCATCACATTGCATTCTTTATGCGTGCAAAGATAGCAAAAAAAAATGTAACGCACAAGATTCGTGCTATATTTTTCAAAAAAAAAAGAACTTCCGAACAGATGGACGTGTATGTTTCTGACGCAGGAACATAACCTGCTGCTGCTTATTGAGACGGTCACAGGAATGAAGCATCACGACATTCCATCCGACAAAATGAAATGATATTGGTCAAGAAATGAGGCGTTTTGTCGAAAAAACATGCAATAATGTTGCATAGTCAACAGTTTCTTCGTACCTTTGCAGCTCGAAACTTGTTTCGTTTGCTAAGGCAAGAATCCATTATTAATTCTTCAGAATGACAAAAGGTATGTTAGTTCCCGACTACATCATTGAATCGAGTTGGGAAGTTTGCAACAAGGTAGGAGGTATTTACACCGTTCTTTCCACGAGAGCAAAGACACTTCAGGAAACTTTTCCGGACAGGATTCTTTTCATCGGTCCCGACTGTTGGGGCGAGAAACCGTGTCCCTATTTCATCGAGGACCGCAGACTGATGGCCGACTGGCGCAGCTCTTGCGCTGAAGAGGGCTTGCAGGTGAAGGTCGGACGCTGGGACATTCCTGGACAGCCCATCGCCATTCTGGTAGATTTCCAGCCTTATTTCGCCCAGAAGAACGACATCTACACCCGCCTGTGGGAATACTATGGTGTAGACTCGCTCCACGCTTATGGCGACTACGACGAGGCCTCGATGTTCTCGTATGCCGCCGGACTCGTGGTGGAAAGCCTGTATAAGTGGATTGAGGAGAGAGAAGAGAGGAGAGAGAAGAGAATCATCTACCACGCCAACGAATGGATGACTGGTCTCGGCCTATTATATATAAATAAGGTATTGCCTCAGATAGGCACCATCTTCACCACCCACGCCACAAGCATCGGACGAAGCATCTCTGGCAACAACAAGCCGCTCTACGACTATCTCTTCGCCTACAATGGCGACCAGATGGCGGGCGAGCTGAACATGCAGAGCAAGCACTCCATTGAGAAGCAGACCGCCTGGAATGCCGACTGCTTCACCACCGTGAGCGACATCACAGCCCGCGAGTGTGTGGAACTGCTCGACAAGCCCGTGGACGTGGTGCTTCCGAATGGCTTCGACGACAGTTTTGTGCCGCAGAGTGCAACCTTCACACGCAAGCGCAGGGCAGCACGCAGGCGCATGATAGAAGTGGCCAATCGCCTGATGGGCACCAGCTATGGCGACGAGGTGCTGATCGTCAGTACCAGCGGACGGTTCGAATACCGCAACAAGGGCATCGACGTATTCCTGGAGGCAATGAGTCGGCTGGGGCGTGACCCACGACTTGAAAAGGACATCCTGGCCTTTGTCATGGTGCCTGGATGCGAGATGCCCCATCGCGACGAGGGAAAGGTGAAAGTCATCTTCGTGCCTTACTACCTCACGGGAAACGACGGTATGCTCAACATGACCTACTACGACCTGGTCTTGGGCAACGACCTCTGCATCTATCCTTCCTACTACGAGCCCTGGGGCTACACGCCACTCGAGGCCATCGCCTTCAAGGTGCCCTGCATCACCACCGACCTGGCAGGCTTCGGCCTATGGGCTCAGGGGGAGGGCGTCGACAACATCGAGCAGGGCGTGCGCGTCATCCACCGTACCGACTACAACTACGAGCAAGTGGCCGACGAAATCAAGGACACCGTGATGCTTTTCGCCTCGTTCGATGAAAACAAGGTGAAGAATGCCCGCCAACAGGCTGCCAAACTTTCGAAGAAAGCCCTTTGGAAGCATTTCATCCGCCAATACGAGAAAGCCTACGACCTCGCCCTGCGGAAGGCTGAAGCAAGAATGGCATGAAAAAGAAAACAGAAAATTCGTAAATAGAAAATATCAAGATGAAGATCAAAGCCGATTATGCCAACGCTCCCCAGTGGAAGGAGCTGGCCGTGAAATCAAGATTACCCGAAGAGTTGAAGTGCCTCGACGAACTGGCTCACAACCTTTGGTGGGTGTGGAACTACGAAGCCCGTGAACTCTGGCGCAGCCTCGACGAAGCCCTCTACGAGGAAGTCAACCACAACCCCGTGCTCCTGCTGGAGCGCCTGAACTACAGCCGCAAAGAAGAGATCGTGAACGACGAGGAGATTATGAAGAACGTGAAGCACGTCTACAAACTCTTCAAGAGCTACATGGCTGAGGAGCCTGATACGACTCGCCCCTCTGTGGCCTATTTCTGTATGGAATACGGCCTGAACCAAGTGCTCAAGATCTACTCCGGCGGTCTGGGAATGCTTGCCGGCGACTACCTCAAAGAAGCATCCGACAGCAATGTCAACATGTGCGCTGTGGGATTTCTCTACAGGTTTGGCTATTTCACCCAAAGCCTGACCATCGACGGACAGCAGATTGCCAACTACGAGGCACAGCAGTTCAACTCGCTCCCCATCGAGCGTATGTACGACAAAGACGGCAACCCACTGGTGGTCGACGTGCCCTACATGAACTATCAGGTGCACGCCTATGTGTGGAGAGTGAACGTGGGTCGCATCCCCCTCTACCTGCTCGACACCGACAACGACATGAACTCTGAGTTCGACAAGCCCATCACCCACACTCTCTATGGCGGCGACTGGGAGAACCGACTGAAGCAGGAGATCCTCCTGGGCATCGGCGGTATGATGCTCCTGAAGAAACTGGGCATCAAGAAAGACATCTACCACTGCAACGAAGGACACGCTGCCCTGTGCAACCTGCAGCGCCTGTGCGACTATATCCAGGACGGACTGACCTTCAACCAGGCTATGGAGCTGGTAAGAGCAAGCGGCCTGTACACCTGCCACACTCCGGTTCCCGCTGGTCACGACTACTTCGACGAGAGCCTCTTCGGCAAGTACATGGGTGGCTATCCCGCACGCTTAGGCATCACATGGGACGAGTTCATCGGTATGGGACGCACCAATCCCGACGACAAGAACGAGAAGTTCTCTATGTCGACCTTCGCCATCAATACCTGCCAGGAAGTGAACGGCGTGTCGAAACTCCACGGATGGGTCAGCCAGAAAATGTTTGCCCCCATCTGGAAGGGCTACTTCCCAGAAGAGAACCACGTGGGCTACGTCACCAACGGCGTGCATTTCCCCTCATGGGCAGCCACAGAATGGCGTCATCTCTATGAGAAGCATTTCGACAAGAACCACATGAAGGACCAGAGCAACGAGCAAATCTGGCATGCTATCTACCAAGTCAACGACGAGGAAATCTGGGAGACCCGCATGGCCCTGAAGAACAAGCTCACTGACTATATCCGCTCGAAGTTCCGCGAGAACTGGCTCAAGAACCAAGGTGATCCCTCGCGCGTGCTGTCGCTGCTCCACCGCATCAACCCCAATGCGCTGATGATCGGCTTCTGCCGCCGTTTCGCCACCTATAAACGCGCCCACCTGCTGTTCACCGACCTCGACCGTCTGAGCAAGATCGTGAACGACCCGGAGCGCCCCGTGCAGTTCCTTTTCTCAGGTAAGGCACACCCCGCCGACGGCGCCGGTCAGGGACTCATCAAGCGCATCTACGAGATTTCGCAGAAGCCTGAGTTCCTCGGCAAGATCATCTTCCTCGAGGACTACGACTTCCGTCTGGCACGTCGCCTCGTTTCAGGTGTCGACATCTGGATGAACACCCCCACCCGACCGCTCGAAGCATCGGGCACCTCTGGCGAGAAAGCCGAGATGAATGGTGTGGTGAACCTCTCCGTGCTCGACGGCTGGTGGCTCGAAGGCTACCGTCCCGGAGCCGGATGGGCACTCACAGAGAAGCGCACCTACAAGAACCAGGAGTATCAGGACCAGCTCGATGCCGCCACCATCTACGGACTGTTGGAGAACGAGATCATCCCGCTCTACTACAACAAGAACGACAAGGGCTACAGCGAGGGTTGGATCAAGGTCATCAAGAACTCCATCGCCACCATCGCTCCCCACTACACCATGAAGCGCCAGCTGGACGACTACTATGAGAAGTTCTACAACAAAGAAGCCAAGCGTTTCCACGAGCTGGAGGCCAACGACTTCCGTCTGGCCAAGGATATCGCCCAGTGGAAGGAGAACGTGGCCGAGCGTTGGGATGCCATCCGCGTGGTTTCCAGCGAGAACGACCTTCCTGCGGAAGGCCCGGAGAGCGGTGTTGCCTACAACTTCAAGTTCGTCATCGACGAGCAGGGACTCAAAGACGCCATCGGACTGGAGTTTGTCAGCATCGAGACCGATGAGGCTGGCGAGGAGCGCATCCACTCCATCCACCCGTTTGAGGTGACAGCCCAGTCAGGCAACCTCTACACCTTCGAGGCTCAATTCGAAATGGCTACCGCCGGTTCATTCAAAACGGCCATCCGCATGTACCCGAAGAACTCGCGACTCCCCCACCGTCAGGACTTTGCCTACGTCAGGTGGCTGGAGTATTAATCGCAAACCAACAGAATCAAAAAAAAAGAGGGTGTGTCAAAACAGGCACACCCTCTTTTTTATTCTAACATTCTTGTTATGATCTTCTGGGATTCTTAATACCCATAATCATCCTCTTCGTCTTCGTATACATCTTTGAATTTATCATCGAATTCATCATCGAATTCATCATCGAATTCATCAACGAACCGATTGCCGAACTGATTGCCGTCGCCTTCTCCGTCGCTGGTGTTGAGCATCAGCAATACATCTACATGATACTCCCTTGTCTGGGGTATGATATATTCTTTCTTCATAATTGAGTACTCCTTATATTATTTAACTACAATCTTTTTACCATTCACAATGTAGATGCCCTTTGCTGTACATACCACACGGCGACCCTGCAGGTCGTAAACCTCGTTTGCGTCAGACTTTTCGTTTACAATCAGACCTTCGATAGCTGTTGCATCACCTCTGAAAGAATATCCCTTGGCAGCTTCTTCTTCAGGAACAACAAGATAAGCCTTGTGAGCACCGTTCTTGAGTTGTGTGCCACCATTCGAGTTCTTGTCGAAGTAGAAGCCGATAGAGTTTTCTTCACTTGCAGCATTCAACGAGAGCATGTAGTATTTGAAGCCCTCACCGCTGACGGTTTCTGCTTCGTCGGAACCCTCCAACATATTGTCGGCATCGATAGCCTCAGCCTCGACCACTTCGGTAAACCTGAAGTCTGTAGTCTCGCTCAGTTTGCTCTCAGTTCTCAAGATCACAGCCGTACCCGCCGGGATGGCTCCGCTAATCTCATTAAGAGTAATCTCTCCGTTTGCAACCGTAGCCGTGTAAGCCTTTATTCCCTCAGGAGCAGAAAGATTCTTATCACTGTAGAACAACGTCGCATAGTTATACTCACCGTCGGTAGCAGCCACTGAGACGGTAACGGTCTCTGCCTGCGCAAGAGTAGTGAATAATGTCGACTCAGTCCATTCGCTTGTATCTGGTTCGCCTTCGCCTAATGTCCGAGAGGCTTGTACCTGCACCTCATACTGGGTTTCGGGAGTCAATCCTTCGATGGTGTACTCAGTGTCGGTCAAGTCATTAGCATACACCCACTCGGCAGGTTCGACTGTATCTGCGGCATCGCCAATGAACACATCGTCGATGTACATTTCCCATTGGTCGGTGCAGTTATAGTGACGGAAGACTATGCTACCCACAGCACCCTCAAAGGCGCTCAAGTCAACTGTGTAGGTCTGGTGTGTGGTAGACGTTATGAGGTCCTCGTCAAAGAGCTGAGTCATATTATCAATGTCATCACCAATCATAGCATAGACTTGGAACACATCAGGATAGCTGTTTGATCGGCCCCATACAGTGAAACGAAGCTCACCCTTCAGAGGCACATCGGGCGTACCGAGATAGTTGTCGGGAGAAAGAGCACCCGCCGTGCTCGAGTAAGAGTATGAATAGAAGCAAACATCATCCTGGCTGTCGCTCGAATAAGTAAGGTCCCAGCTATATCCGTCACCATCGGCATCATAGCTCCACCATCCTTCGATTTGGCTTTGATAGTTGTCAAGACTGAAATCCCAACTGTGGGGATTGCCCGACAGGTCAGTCCAAGGACGCCAGCGGAGGTTCCAGCTGTCACCATCGGTGCCTTCCCACGTCACATCAGCAAAGGTTACATCGGGAGTAACCGTCACATTCGTAGGCATCGTTGCCGGGATAAATTCAGTGAAGACAGTTTCCCACTCCAGGTATCCGCCGAACGTGCCATCGTCGGTCCATACCGACCCCAGACCGGTGTACTCGTATTGAGGATAACTTGAGCCAGAGGGGGCTGGACCACCACCACTTTGCAGACTGATGGTGTTGCCATCGACCACATAGACGACCTCGGTCACTGTTTCATCGGGGGTCCATACAATATTGCTTGACACAGAAGTGGTGCCCCACGACAATACCACATCAGCATCATAGTAATCGCTGTAGTAAATTGACTGGCCCATGGGGACGGTAATCGTTGTGCCGTCGTCGCTCAATGTGCCGTAGACATAGCTGTCGCCAAAATTGTCGCCCAAACGGTAGAAGATGTTCTTGAACCACACCTTGTTGTCGGAAGCAAAAATCAGCTCAATCGTACTACCTTCCTGATCGCCAGGTTCAACATATTGGCCATCAATGTAAAGACAAGCGCCTGTACGTTTGTAATTCTTCACCTCACCTTCAGGAGCTGTGGTGACGGGTGCTCTGAGCATGCCTTGAGCACGTTGAGGAGCATTTTTCTCCATTTTTGATTCAAGCGATTTGCTCAGCAACCCCTGATGGCCTACACGCTTGACAGGGATGCCAGCACTGGCACTGACAGCTATGGCCAGGCTTAAGAATAAGAATAGATATTTCTTCATACTACTAAAAAATTTGTTAATAACTAAATAATATTCGCAGCAAAATTACAAAAATATCTTCATACAAATATCAAAATTGTAAACAAAAGCGGCTTTTTATGTAATTTTTAACATTTTCATCACTTTTGAGAACAATTTCCGGCACGCCACAGGCTCTGCCGATTTCACCAAGCGAAGCAACTGAAAGAATTTCTCATGAAATTAGACATTAAGGTTAACTCACTCTGGGTAGACCCTGCCGTCGGTGTCTGCTGAGGCCGAAAAGACAAAAGAACAGAAGGATAGAAGCCCTGATGCTGGTCAGCAAGCAGGTGGCGCGCTGCCTCGACAAGGGGGTGGTTTCAAAACACCCCATCTTGATGGAGCATGGTTCGTCGCAGAGTCGTAACACCGTCAGGGTGTTTTCCGCGTCGGAAACGATATTCTCTGACGCGGAAAACAAATTGGGGTTATCGTCTGAAGAAGTCATTGGGTTTCAGTTCCACGACACGACCGTATCGGCCGAGTTGCTGGAGGTTCATCTTCTTCTTGTTGCCCACAACGACGGTGACGCGCGGTGCGGTTTTGATTTCTTTCTGGAAGAAGTCAGCCACATCGTTGGCAGACAACGACGGCAGCGTGCTGACATATTTGCCCGACGGGTCTTCTGTCTTGCCCTCATAGAGTCGGTTGGCTATGGTGATGCCGATGGTGCGGAAGTCGGGGAAACCGTTGCTGATGCTGCTGATGAGCTCTTTCTTGGCCACTTCGAGGTTGCGCTGCCGCATGGGCATATCGGTGAGCAGGGTGTCGACGACGGCCAAAGCCTGCATTGTCTTGTCGGCCTGTGTGCCAACATAGGTGGTGAAGCAGGCAGGACGACGGTCGGGCCATACGGAGAGCGAACCGGAAGCCCCTGTGGAATAGGCCATCGAGCGGAACTCACGGATTTCCTGGAACATAAGCGACGACATGCCGCCTCCGAAATAGCGGGCTGTCAGCAGGAGCCGCGACTGCTCTTCTGGTGTGGCGTACGGGCGCAGTCCCTGATAAGTGCGGATGATGGTCTGGCGTGCCGAGGGCATATCGTAGACGTAGACCATCGGTTCCTGATAGGTCTGGAGGGTACGCACGGTAAGGGGATTCTCTTGCGTCGCCTTGTCTAAAGGCAGGCATCGTGCCACAGCCTGGGCCACCTCCTCTGCCGGCAACTGGCCGCTATAGATCACGTCGCAGGCATACTGCTGCACCTCACGGAAGCGACTGAGCAGCTCCTCGCCCTTCATGGCGCGCAACTCCTTGACGGTCAGTTGCGTGAGGTATTCCGACTGTTGCCCGAACTCTATCTTCTCCATGATGGCGGCAGCCACATCGCCGTTGCTCTTCCAGATGGCTTTCTGTTCGGCTTTCAACGAGCTGACCATTTCCTTGCGGGCTTTCTCATCGGCCTTTGCGTTGCCCATGAAGTGGGCCAGCAAGCGCAGCGAAGGCTCGAGGTTGCGGTCGAAGCCTGTCAGGTTGACAAGGAAGAAGTTCTTCGTTGCCCCAATCTCATACGTTGCCCCTTGCGCTTGAAGGGCTTTCTTGAGCTGCTGGAGCGAGAGCGAGTCGGTTCCCAGCTGTCCGGCAAAAGCAGCCACAGCCGAGAGTGTCGGGTCGGAGAGCGTCCCCTTGTGGTACATCAGCGTCAGGGTGAAGATGTCGTTGACCGGATTCTGCGTGGCGAAAAGGCGTGCTTTGGGTTGCGCAGCCGTCGTAGCAGGTACGACGATGGGGAGGATGGTGGCATCTTTCTGGAAGTCGAGGATACGGACGGCACGCTCCTCGGCGGGCATCTCGCGCAGCCGATGGGCATAGTCGGACTCTGCATCGACGTTTTTCGGTCTCACGGGGTCGAAGCCGGGCTTCTCGATGATGTCTTTCTTATACATGCCGAACTTTTTCACGAAGTGGACGTAGTCGTCGGTGAAATAGCGGTTGGCCACATCGACGATGTCTTTCTTCGTCAACGCCCGGATGGACTCCACCTGCTGGAGATAGTCGCTCCACGAGCGTCCCTGGGCAAAGACGTCGACCATCATGTTTGCCCTGCCCTCTATGCTCTCCAGAGCCATACTTTCTTCGCGCTGGGTCTCCATCTTCAAAACGTCGAGTTCATGCTCAGAGAACTCGCCCCGCTTAAGCTTCTCCACCTGCTCCCAGCACATCTGCTCGGCCTTTTTCTTGCTGCCAAAGGGCAGGTTCGGTATGGAGGCCAGGATGAGGGCTCCGATGCCGTTGAGCGAGGCGCGTTCCACGATGCCGCCCATGATTTTATGGCTGTTGGCGAGCGAGTCGATGAGTCCGGTCTCCCCCTCGTTGGCCAGGAGCTTGGTGGCCAGGTCGAGGGCAGGAGCGTCGGCCTCAACGTCGGTGGGTGCGCGGAAGGCCAAAGCCGAGATTTTCACCAAGGGCAGGGGCACCTTCAGTTCTACGGTGCGCTGTCCGTGGAGCGGCGGTGCCGACGTGAAGTCGCGATCGACGGTACCTTGTGGCAGACGGCCGAAAGTGGGTTCGAGCAAGTCCATCACCTCACGGGTGCTGAAATCGCCACAGAGGATGAGTCCCATGTTGCCGGCCACGTAATACTTCTTGTAGAACGCCTCCATCTCGCTCATGCGCGGGTTCTTGAGGTTCTCCGTGCTGCCGATGATGGGGTATTCGTAGGGCGTGCCCTTGAAGAGTTCGCTGATGCCGTGCTCCAGCGCCCCCATCAGGATGTTGTCGGCCGAGCGGTTCTTCTCCTCGTAGACCGTTTCCAACTCACCCTGGAACAGGCGGTAGACAGGATGAATCAGGCGGTGGCTGTTGAGCGTGAGCCACTGCCGCATATACTGAGGCGAGAATGTGTTATAGTAATAGGTATAGTCGTAGCTCGTCCCTGCATTCAGGCCTGTGCCTCCGAACTCGGCTATCATGCGGTCGAACTCGTTGGGGATAGCATATTCGCCGGCCAGGATGCTCAGCCGGTTGATGTTGCGCTGAATGCTTTTTCGCTCCACCTCGTCGCGTGTCTGCGCCAGCAGCTCATACTGCGAAGCGATGGAGTCGAGATAGACCTTCTCTGCAGGATAGTTGACCGTGCCGATGGAGTCGGTGCCCTTGAACATGATGTGCTCGAAATAGTGGGCGATGCCCGTATCGGGGCAGTCCTTTGCGCCTGCCTTCACCACTACGGCTCCAAAGACCTTCGGCTGGGAGTGATCCTCGTTGAGCCATACCGTCAAGCCGTTGCTCAGCTTCAGCTCCTTCACCTGGAGGGCAGCCGAATGCTGTGCCTGCCCGGCTACTGCGATAAGCAGCAGCCCGGCTATCGTCAAAAGTCGTCGCATAAGTCCGTTTGTTTTCTATGCGTGAACCAAAGTACCGATATCCTCGCCGTCGATGACCTTCTTCAGATTGCCCACGATGTCCATGTTGAAGACGTAGATGGGCAGGTGGTTGTCGTTGCACATAACGATGGCCGAGAGGTCCATCACCTTCAGGTTGCGTGCCAGCACCTCCTCGTAGGTGATGTCGCTGAACTTCGTGGCGGTGGGGTCTTTCTCCGGGTCGGCAGTGTAGACACCGTCCACGCGGGTACCCTTCAGCATCACGTCGGCCTCGATCTCCACACCGCGCAGCGAAGAGCCCGTATCGGTGGTGAAATAGGGGGAGCCCGTGCCTGCGGAGAAGATGCAGACGAAGCCCTCGTTCATGGCATCGATGGCTTTCCACTTGGAATAGAACTCACCCACGGGTTCCATACGGATGGCCGTGAGCACCTTGTTCTTCACGCCCTCGGCATCGAGTGCGCTGCTCAGCGCCAGCGAGTTGATGACGGTGGCCATCATGCCCATCTGGTCGCCCTTCACGCGGTCGAAGCCCTTCTTGGCTCCGCTCAGTCCGCGGAAGATGTTGCCACCACCGATGACGATGCCTATCTGCACGCCCATTTCGTGGATTTCCTTGATCTGACGGGCATAGTCGCCAAGACGCTGCTCGTTGATACCAAACTTGCCTCCTGCGGCGAGACTCTCACCGCTGAGCTTCAACAGAATTCTCTTAAATCTTGCCATAGTTGTTTTATTTTGGGATTGTTGTGTATGATTCGTGATTGTCGGGGGGGCATTCATCTATCAGGAACTGTATTTCCTTGAAAGCGTAGGCATCAATCTCTCTGTTGCCGGGTGGCATAAGGAGCAGATGACCATCGTCGGAAACACCAGTCAGGATGTATTCCCTACGCTCACCAGATGGCAACCGATAGGCATGCAGCTCGTTTTTCCGATAGAGCGCAGCATCGTATTCCCTGCGGATAGCCTCTGCCTGTCCGTCTTCAGCCAACAGAGCCAACGCGATGGTCTGTTCGACCACTTGACGCAGCACCTCCTCGCGGTTGAGCTCACGATGCAGAATCTGCCAGAGCGACACGGGATTGGGC
>Ga0256407_10001867_pt1 | contig 42266 bp, 39 predicted proteins | sample RumenRJG_04DNA_FD_193489 | JGI IMG/M metagenome (GOLD analysis project Ga0256407, IMG submission 193489) | Bovine rumen microbial communities from Lethbridge, Alberta, Canada - RJG_04 | ecosystem: Host-associated > Mammals > Digestive system > Stomach > Rumen | place: Canada: Alberta... | reverse complement strand
AGGGAGGTAACCATGCCGCCGATGAGGGCCAGCAGGGAAACGATATCGATAAGCTTTCCGGGCCACTCGAAGACCTTATCCTTGAGAAGCGGATAGAAGGCGGATGAGGGTCTCGGCGGAAGCTTGTGGTTGTAGATCATGTAGCCGGAGATCAGGCCCCAGTAGGTGAAGATTCCATAGTAGATGAATCCCCAGTGGTACTGCGACTGGGAGATAGCGCGGACAACGGCGTCCGGAGATTCCGGATCGATATGCCACCATGCCGGAGGAGTGTGGAAATAGGTGATCGGCTCACCTACCGCATAGAATACAACAGCAGTAGCGATACCGGAGCAGACAGCCATCGCGCACCAGGAGAACAGGCTGTGCTGAACCTTCGCCTCTTCACCGCCGACTTTTTTGTCGGCCAGCGGGGTGAAGCAGACGATCAGGGCCACAACAACCATCAGGACGGAGCCGATCATGATGAACCAGCCCAGGCCATCCGTACACGCGGTAAACAGGAAGCCCATGGAGCTTACAAAGGCATCGTTAAACAGGAAACCGAAGAAAATAACGCCTAACAGGATAATCGAGGTAGGAAGGAAGATACCTTTCTCGATACGGATTTTTTTACCCACCAAATACACTTCCTTTCTGAACAGATATTTGAAAATGGCAGCATTCACACTCGGATTACCGGTATGATGCATGTTAAAAATATAACCGGAGTTCTGCGTCTGCCGCAGAGCTCCGGCCACTCATGAGTAATAGAGCCTTTCATGATGCGCACGGGAGTCGCCGGGGATTCCCGTGCGCGAAGGTATAAGGACTTATAATCTCAGAAGAATTACAGAAGAGCCTTATCGAAGATGAGATTGCCCTTGGCAAAACGGTCGATTACGTAGTTGTCCAGCGGGAGAGACGGTGTTGCACCGATTGCTGCCTCGGCTGCCAGAGTGCCGAGACCTGCCGCGAACATCGTTGCCTTCGTTGCGCCCAGGGACAGATAGAAGCCTTCCACCTCCGGAACGCCGCCGACCAGGACGCCGTGATCCGGAAGGTTTCCGTACTGGCCGGCCCAGTGACGGATGATGCGGACGTTCTTCAGGGCCGGAACCTGCTTTGCGCATCTCCAGGAGAGGTTCTCAAGATACTTCCACTCCGGTGTGAAGTCGATGATGCCGGCACGGACATCTGCATCAGACCAGCCCATCAGGAAGCCGCCATGCTTAACCTGAATGATGTAGGTCTCATACTTGTACAGGGAATAGAGCATCGGGGCCTTGATATACTCAAGTGGCTCGGTGACGACGATCTGGTGCTTCTCCGGCTCCAGCGGGATGGAGACGCCGGCCATACGGCCGATGAACTTGCCCCACTCACCGGCTGCGTTGATGACGCAGTTGGTGGCGATATCGCCTTTGTCGGTCTTTACGCCCTTGATCTTGCCGCCTTCGATATCGAAGCCGATGACCTTGGTGTAGTTGTTGAATTCAGCGCCGTTTCTCTCGGCTGCATGCTTGTAGGAAAGAGCCAGCTTCATCGGGTTGAAGCATCCCTCACCGGTACAGTAGGAACCGCCGAGGATCTCAGAGGTATCCATGTACGGGGAAACTTCCTTGCAGCCCTTGGGATCCAGATAGTAGGAATCAAATCCGAATTCTCTCTGTACCTTTACATTGCTCTTCAGCTGCTTTTCATTTTCCTCATTGTATGCGGGAAGGAGATATCCGCAGTAGCTGATTTCCAGCTCGCCGGGCTCCAGACCCAGTTCTTCCTCCAGGTGAGCGTACTCATCTGTGGAGAGCTTTGCCATGGCCAGGTTGGTCTCTGTTGCGAACTGCTGACGGAACATGGCTGCGCATCTTCCGGAGCCGCCGAACGGGGTATACATCTGCTCTACAACGACGACATTCTTCACGCCCAGCTTGGTAAGATGATAGGCGGTCGAAGTACCGGCGTTACCACCACCGATAACTACTACATCTGCAGTTTTTCTCACGACTCGTCACCTCCCTTGATGAACTGGCCGAACATAATCGGCTTAATCGGAATACGGCTGACCGGAATGTCAACTTCCATAACCGGAATTTTGTTGTATGCTGCAACTTCCCGCGCAATCATCTCTTTGCAGGTACGGCCCTGGCACGGTCCCATGGTGCAGCGGCACATCTTTTTGATCTCCTGCATGGAGGTGATACCGGATTCGAGGAGTTTGTGAATATCTGCCAGCGTTACATTTTCACAACGGCATAAAATGATCTTGCTTTCATCCATGAATCTGCGCCCCCTTTCAACGACAGCGAATGAAGCGGGCATCGTAAATCAGATCCGCATCGACACGCATGGTAACAACATTGGTGTGGTCCATCTTGGCATTGCTGAGAACACGGACGATCTCAGCGTCGCCGACCTTCTGGCCGTCACGGCCCAGAGCGTCAACGATGGCACCCTTTTCCGGAACCGGGGTAAGCTCATAGGGGATGGTGATATCGATCTTTCCATCGCCTACTGTCTCATTGATCATGACACAGGCCAGGCCCGGGCAGTGGCTTACGCAGTTGCCGCAGCCGACGCAGTTGTTGTAATCAACGATCGGACATGCATTCAGCTCAGCCATCTTAACAGCATTAAAATTGCAGCTGGTCACGCACGGATTGCACGGGATTTCCTCGTAGCACTCCATCACGATATATGCGCCTTTTGCTCTTCTTTCCGCAGAGGGAAGGAGCTTTTCAAACATTTCGCGACTGGCAATACCAGTACTCTCAAGAATTCCTATATTCTCCATCACTGCCCTCCATGCATTAATTCCATACCGCTTCTGATCTTGGCACCGGTCTTGCCGGAACGAAGAACCTTCAGCTGTTCAACCCACTCGTCTCTGAGCTTCACCGTATCCGGATGGTTCATTCCGGTAGCGATGGCAGCAGACAGACCTGCGATATTGCCTTCGATCATAGCTGCGGTTGCTTCCTCGATGCAGGAAACGTCACCGGCAATGTAGAAGCCCTTAGCGGTGGTTTCGAGGTTATCATCTCTCTCCGGTACGAAGCCGCCCAGCTGCGGGATGTAGTACATCTTGCATCCGGTGTGCTGTACCAGTTCGGAAAGAGGAGCAAGGCCGACGGCCAGGCAGATGGTATCGACTTCGATTTCTCTCTCGGTTCCCGGAACGATCTGGAACTTGTCGTCCACATCTGCCAGAACGGCGCCGGTAACCTTATCGGTTCCGATGGCTGCCTTGCAGGTGGTCTTGGTATAAATCGGAACGCCCATTCTGCGGACCTTGGAAGCGTGTACCTTGTATCCGCCGATCTTCGGAGCGGCCTCAACGATGGCAACCACGTTCACGCCAGCCTGGAGCAGCTGATAGGTAACGATCAGGCCGATGTTTCCTGCGCCGATCATCAGAACCTTCTGGCCGGGCTGAATTCCGTAAACATTCATCAGAGTCTGAACAGCGCCTGCACCGTATACGCCCGGAAGGTCGTTGTTCTCAAACTGAAGCATCTTTTCTGCTGCGCCTGTGGCGATGATGGTCTTCTCAGCGGTCATGTAACCATACTTGCCTTCCCACTCATAGGAAACAACCCGGTCGGAATAAATTCCGAGGCAGTCGCAGTTGCTCAGAACTTCAATATTTTTATTGGCAGCGATTTCATCGCGGAGAATCTTAACGATATCAATTCCGCGGGTGCCGGCGCGCTCGCGCTCAGAACCGAAGAATCGGTGTGTCTGCTTTACCAGCTGACCGCCCAGAACTTTGCCGCGGTCCATGAGAGTAACGCGAACACCTGCGTTAGCGGCAGCGAGAGCAGCGCTCATTCCACCAGGTCCGCCTCCGATTACTAATACATCAGTAAATTTCACGTCTCTTCATCTCCTTTCTAGTAAAGCAGCTTGCCGTAGCCGCTCTGCATGTTGACAACCATGCCGGCCTGGAGGGGTTCAATACAGACACGAACGTTCGGGATGCCGTTAACCTCCATCAGGCAGGATGAACAGTTGCCAATTGCGCAGAACAGTCCGCGCGGCCGGTCATGATGGATGCGAAGTTCTCTTACGCCGGCAGCGTGAAGAGCAGCCGCGATGGGCTCGCCTTCGTAACCTTCATACTCTTTGCCCTCAAATGTGAACGTGACTTTCGGGCCATGCTCAAATTCGAGTACCGGATGCTCAGTGATCCTCATTCCTTACACCTCCCATATAACTTGTTAAAAGTGATAAATATTAGTCCGATCTAATGTGATTTCTGTGCAAAATCACAATGTTTATGAGACCATTTTATAGTTTCGAAAACTATATGTGAAATTGAAATAAACGAACCGGAGATTCAATATTTTTGAATGATGAAGTATATGTAAAATTTCAATGCAAAATATTAGCATGAGTAAAATGAATACTTATATGCAGAATCCCTCATAAACGAAAATTCCGAAAACTCATGCAATACCGGAACGCCCGTCACCGCAGAAACATCTTTCAGTCACCGGAGTCAGAAAATACTGACGGAATCCCGCAGAATAGTGAACGATTTCTGGAATCTGGAATTCATAACAGAAAAACGGAATGGAGGAATATACAGAAATCCCCCGCGCCGGCAGTAAACCGGCTGCGGGGGATTTCGTTTTTGTTATGGGACATTCTCAGTCCTTCTTTTTCTTGGCTTTTTTCTTCTGTTTGTCTGCTTCTTTGTCCTTCTTTTTCTGCTTCTCTTCGTCTTTGTCTTTCTTCTTCTTTTTCTCCGCCGGAAGCTCGCCGGTCTCCCAGCTGGCGGGGGAACCGTCTGTCGGGATCTCCGGGATGGCCTCTTCGTGAAGCATTATGCCGCCTTGTGCGGCATCGGAATCCTGGTCTTCCTCCGGCTCCTCTGCAGGTGCGGGTACATAGTCGGGAAGTCTGTACTTGTCGGCGAACTCTGTCACCTTTGCATCGAATTCCGGACCCTCTTCCTTCTTGATGTGGTGCAGATATTCGTGAGCGTCGAACTCGTCGGTGTCACTGAGAAGCTGGTCTACGGCGATGTTGCTGCAGTGGTCGGAGATACGCTCCAGGCTGGTGCAGATATCGGTCAGGGAGAAGCCCAGGTCGATGGTGCACTCGCCGTTCTGCAGGCGCACGCTGTGGCGGCGCTTGACCTCCATATTCAGACTGTCCACAACCTCCTCCAGGGGCTCTACCATGCGGGCCAGATGCTGGTCGCCGGTTTTGAAGGACTGGACGGTGATGCTGGTAATCTCGTTGATTGCACTGCGGAAGACATCCAGCTCAGCCTCGGCGGCCGCAGAAAAGGATATTTTCCGGTCTGCCATGTCCCGGGTAACTTCGGCGATATTCAGCGCATGGTCGCTGAGACGCTCCAGATCACCGATGGACCGCTGCAGAACCGAGAGAAGCTGTGACTCCCTGCTGGTAAGCTGTCCGTTGTTGATGCGGACCAGATAGGTGCCGATCTGGTCTTCGTAGACGTCAATCAGGTCCTCCAGACGGACCACTTCCTTATCCACATCCTGGTCGTAATCCGTAAGAAGGGACAGAGCCTTTTCAACAATAACACGGGTGTACTCCGCCATATCCCTGGCGCATCCGTGGGCCTTCTCGAGAGCGAAGGGGCCATTTGTGAGGAACAGGGGATCCAGAACAGCGAGAGCGCTTTTGGATTCCATTTCCTGCTTTTCCGCGGCATCCACCGGGATGGTCTTCATGGCCATCCGGACCAGCACATGGGAGAAGGGCAGCATCAGCGGGGACGCCACCAGGTTAATCAGGGTATGGATGGCTGCGATGCCCACCATTCCCGCGGTAGCCTTCAGGAAGGCAAAGTGCAGGAACAGGTTCAGGGTATAGAAGATAATCATGAAGGTGGAAGCCTTGATGACGTTGAAATACAGGTGCATCAGGGCAGCCCGCTTACCGTTCTTTCCGGCACTCAGGGAGGAGAGAATGGCGGTAATACAGGTACCGACCTCCGCGCCGACAACCACCGGGATAGCCATGCCCCAGGTCACATTGACGGAGAGGGAGAGCGCCTGCAGGACACCGATGGTACCGGCGGAGCTCTGGATAATCATGGTAAAGACGATACCGACCACAAAGCCCACGATGGGGTTGCTGAAGGAGGTCAGGAACTCAATGAAGGATTCCGATTCTTTGAGGGGCGCCACGGCGCTGCTCATCATCTGCATGCCGAACATGAGAACGGCGAAGCCGATAAGGATGGAGGCGACATTCTTCTTGCGATCCGACTTGGAAAACATCAGGATCGCCACGCCGGCAAGGGCAAGATAAGGGGTAAATGTGACCGGTTTGAACAGGTTCAGAATCACGCTGTCACTGCTGATGGCGTTCAGGCTCAGGAGCCATGCGGTGAAGGTAGTACCGAGGTTCGCGCCGAGGATGATATTGACAGCTTCAGAAAGCTTCATGATGCCGGAATTGACGAGACCGACCACCATGACAGTAGATGCGGAAGAAGACTGGACCAGCGCGGTGACGCCCACGCCGAAGAGCCAGGCTGCGAATTTATTCTTGGTAATGCCGGCGAGAAGACTCTCCAGCTTTCCGCCGGAAGCCTGGGTGAGACCTCCGCTCATGACATTCATGCCGTAGAGGAAGAGGGCGAGACCGCCCACCAGGCCGCCGACAAGGGACAACACTTCAACAGGACTCATTTTTTTTTCTCCATTTCTTTGTAAAAACTCAGTCTCCCCGGACCTTGGCTGTCCTGCGCAGTGTTGGGGACGGACCGAACTACCGACAACTGAAAATAATGAACACTCCGCGCAGGTTATGTATACTATATGCTCTTACCATAATAACGGATTCTTTCAGGAATAGCAATTGGAGAATCTGCATGATATAATATACAATAATTCTCGATTTTATGATAAGATTCCAACAAAATCTAATAAAGGAAACAGTTTTACGGAGAGTGCAATAAGATGAACAGAAGAGAGACAAGCTGGTTCAGCAACCGCCTGAACCGGGACATGCATATTCTGGTATACGGTGACGGCGGTTATCCGCTCCTGGTATTTCAGACCCAGAACAGCAAGTGCGGTAATTACGAAGATTTTGGCATGATTGATACTCTGGCCGATTATATCGACGGGGGCAGAATTCAGGTCTTCTGCGTCGACTCGGTGGACGAGGACAGCTGGTCCAATGAATCCGGCGACAAGGCCTGGAGAGCCTGGTATCAGGAGAGCTATTATCACTATATTATTGAAGAGGTGCTTCCCTTCATTCACGGAGAAAACCATTCCGACAGACGCCCCATCGCCACGGGCTGCAGCATGGGAGCAACCCACGCCGCCATCGTGTGCCTGCGCCGTCCGGACCTCTTCGAGGGCATGATTGCCCTGTCCGGCGTCTATGACGCCAGATATTTCTTCGGCGGATGGATGAACAGCACCCTTTACGACAATTCCCCCGTGGATTTCATCGGAGGAATGCCGGCGGACCATCCCTACGTTGCCCTGTACAACAGCAGAAAGTACATCTTCTGCGTCGGCCAGGGAGCCTGGGAGGAGGAAGGAATTCAGACCCAGCGGGTGCTGGATGCCTACTTCCGTGCCAAGGGAATTCAGATTTGGTGTGATTTCTGGGGCTATGATGTGAATCACGACTGGCCCTGGTGGAAAAAACAGATTCGGTACTTCCTGCCGATCGTGCTGGAGCACTGCGGTGCCTGAGTGCGGCTGTGCGGACCGCCGGTAAGATGGCGGCCGCGGGCAGAAGAGAAAGGAGCTTACTTTGAATTTCGTATTTATTTCCCCGCAGTTTCCCCATACCTACTGGAATTTCTGCGATCGTCTGAAGAAGAACGGGGTCAATGTCCTCGGCATCGGCGATGCGCCCTATGATTCCCTGGACTGGAATGTGAAGAATTCCCTCACCGAGTATTATTATGTGCAGAGCCTGGAGGACTACGACCAGGTATTCCGGGCGGTGGCATTTTTCAGCTTCAAGTACGGAAAGATCGACTGGCTGGAATCCAACAACGAATACTGGCTGGAGCAGGATGCGAAGCTCCGCACGGACTTCCACATCACCTCCGGCATCGGCGCGGAGGACATCCAGAAGTATAAGAGCAAGGCGGACATGAAGGCCTATTATGCGGCGGCCGGGGTTCCGACGGCAAGGCAGCACAAGGTTTCCACGAAGGAAGCGGCGGAAGAATTCCTGCAGACGGTGGGATATCCCGTGATTGTGAAACCCGAGGTCGGCGTCGGCGCCAATGACACCCACAAGCTGAAGGGCCCGGAGGACCTGGATGCGTTCTATGCGAATCTTCCCTCGGTTCCTTATGTCATGGAAGAATTCGTAAACGGGGATCTTCGCTCTTACGATGCCATCATCGATTCCAAGGGCGAGCCGGTGTTCGAGTCCATGACGGTATGGCCGGTGCAGGTCATGGATGCCGTGGAGGATCAGGCGGACCTGAATTACTATACGGCGGCAGAGCTTCCCGCGGGACTTCGGAAGGCCGGCCGGGCCACGGTGAAGGCCTTCGGCGTGAAGAGCCGCTTCGTGCACCTGGAGTTCTTCCGGCTGCGGGAGACCAAAAAGGGACTGGGCAAAAAGGGAGATTTCGCGGGCCTTGAGGTGAATATGCGCCCGGCCGGCGGCTACACGCCGGATATGATGAACTTTGCCCACTCCATCGATGTGTACCAGATCTGGGCGGATATGGTAACCGCGGACAAGCGCATTTTCCCGGAGAGCGGTGATGACCAGTTCTGCGTCTATGCGGGCCGCAGAGACATTTACCAGTACGTCCACACCCATGAGGAGATCATGGAGAAGTACGGCAGCGTCATGATGATGCAGGAAGAGATGCCGGAGATGATGGTGCCGCAGATGGGCAACCGCATGTACACCGTAAAGCTTAAGACAGAGAAAGACGCGGAGGAGTTTATCCGTTTCGTGCAGGAACGCTGCTGATATTCCGCATCGGAGTTTGAGGATTTGACACTATGAAACACAGAATATTCAACAACCTTCTTCTGGCGGTGCTGTTTGTATACCGGTTCCGCCTGATGCAGGCCAACCGCGAGAATATCGACGCCTTCTTCAACCTGGGCATGGATGTTCCCGGATTTATCAATTACGGAATCCTGTTTGTGCAGTGGCTGCCGCTGGCCGTCATTGTGATGGCATTTATCGCCAATCTGCTGCCGGTGCCGCTGGATATCATTCTCAGCGATTTTACCTGCGTCATGTGCATCGTGGCCTTTCTCATCGAGACCGGCCAGCTGATGCTGGGACAGACCTTCCTGGGCACCATCGGCACAGAAAAGCCGATGCTGGACGCGGTGGTCTTCGTGATCGCCCTGTTCTCCATCTTGTGCAGCAGGACCGTGAGAGACGAGAGATAGGAGAAAACAGCCATGTTTGCATTTACCGAAGAAGAAATGGCAAGAATCATCGAGGAGAGCGAGAAGCTGGCAAATCTCGTGGCAGACTTTGTCCGGGCCCACAAGAATTAAAGTCGATTGACGGGATGCCCGATTCCATGTATGATTAGCACATGACATCCGACCGCAAAGATATGTTCTGCGCGGAAAGAGGCAGAGAAATCGAATATCGGTGTATCCTGCAGAAAAGGCAGAAGGCATGCCGCATAAGGCAGCTTCCCCCTGATCTGTGCGAAAACCCCAATATGATAAGAAATCTTAGTCCCTGTCGGAGTATGTCCGGCAGGGACTTCGTTTTTGCGTGATACGGCCTGCAGGCGGCTGCCGTAAGGCAGCCGGACAGGCTGAGGGTATCACGGACAGATGTGCTTGCACAGATCTGTCCGTGATGCACGGGGCCTGCGGCCGGCGGCGTAAGCAGGCGGCCATCTGCAGGCCAACGCGACAGCGAGCGGCTTCGCCGCGAGCCGAGTGAAAGGAGTTATTATGTATCGTTTTGCAATCTACGGCAAGGGCGGCATCGGCAAGTCCACCACCTGCACGGCGCTGTCCTGCGCCTTCGCCGATATGGGATATAAGGTTCTGCAGATCGGCTGCGACCCGAAGGCAGATTCCACCCTGTATCTCCACGGGGGAGAGCGAATCCCCTCCATGCTGGAGGTGCTCCGTCAGAAGCGGGACCGGGCAGAGCTTTCCGAGCTGGTTCACACCGGATATAAGGGAATTCTGTGCGCAGAGTCCGGCGGTCCCCTTCCGGGTCTCGGCTGCGCCGGCCGGGGCATCGCCTCCGCCTTTGAGGCACTGGAGGAGCGGAGCGCCTTCGAGATTCTGAAGCCCGACATCGTCCTCTACGACGTGCTGGGGGATGTGGTCTGCGGCGGCTTTGCGCTGCCCATAAGAGAAGGCTATGCGGATAAGATTTTCATCGTCACCTCCGGCGAGAACATGTCCATCTACGCGGCGGCCAACATCGCCATGGCGGTGGAAAACTTCCGGGAGCGGGGCTATGCGACTCTGGGCGGCGTGATTCTGAACCGGAGAAATGTGCCTGACGAGCGGGAGAAGGTGGAGGTGCTCTGCAGCGACATTCACTCGCATATCATTGCGGACCTTCCCCGGGACAACGCCATCTCCGATGCCCAGGACAGAAATATCGGCGTGATGGAGGCTTATCCGGACTGCGACTACGCGAAGGGGATCCGGGAGCTGGCGAAAGCGATGCTTGCGGAGGAGAAAGATGCCTGAGTTCCGGAACGGCACAAACAGCCGTGCGGAAACCGGACAGGAAGAAATGGAAATACTATGAAAGAATACCAGAGAATTGCGGATATCGCCTGGGAGTACAATGCGGACGACGGCTTTGCCTATTCTTCTCCGGCCCGGGGTGTCTGGAACATCGTCCACATGGGGACCCTGGTGCCGGAAGGCCACCAGATCTTTGTCTGTCCCACCAGCTGTCTTCGCGGCGTGGTGCTGACCACGGCGGAGATGGGGGCGATGGATAAGCTCTCCACCATCACGGTGGGAGAGGACAACATCCTGGAAGGGGACATGGAAGAAACCCTCCACGAGGGGACCAGGAAGGTCATCGAATCCCTGCCGGTGCGGCCGCGGATGATGATGATATTTACCAGCTGCATCCACCACTTCCTGGCGGTGAACTACCAGAGAATCTACCGGCTGCTTAGGGAGGAATATCCGGACATCGACTTTGTGGACTGCTACATGCATCCCATCATGCGGCGAACCTCGCCGCCGGTGCCTACCCTGTGGCGCCAGATGTACCGGGTGCTTAGGCCTGCGGAGAAGAAACCGAAGCAGGTCAATGTCATCGCCTGCGATTTCCCCCGGGGCCCATACTGTGACGCGGTAACCCACCTGAAAAAGCAGGGCATTATGGTGACGGATGTGACCGGCAGCAGAACCTACGATGAATTTCTCACGATGGCCCATGCTTCCCGGAATATCCTGTTCCACAAGGCGGGAATGATGGCGGCAAAGGACCTGAAGATCCGCCTGGATCAGCCCTTCCGGCTGATGCGGCCGGTCTGCGATTATGACATCATCGATGCGGATATGGCAGATCTTTCTGAAGAGTGCGGAATCCCCGCCCCCACGGCGGAGGAGATATCCGAGCTCCGGAAGCAGACGGAAGAAGCGGTGCGCAGGGCAAAGGAAGTCCTGGCCGGACGCCCGGTGGCCGTGGACGGCACGGCGGTGGACAATCCCCTGGGACTTTCCCTCTGGCTTCTGCAGCACGGCATCCGGGTGGTGTCCCTCTTTGTGGACAGCTTTACGGAAGATGAGGCCATCTTCCGGACCCTGCAGGAGAACTGGCCGGACCTTCGGGTCTACAACGCCATCTCCTGGAATATGCGCCGGATGGAGCGGGGGTACCGGGAAGAAAGCCTGGTGGCCATCGGCCAGAGGGCGGCCTACTTCCATGACACGAATTACTTTGTAAACCTGGTGGATTATGACGGAATGTACGGATACCGGGGCCTTATCCGCCTGATGGAGCTTCTCACAGAGGCAGCTCAGGAGGAGAAGGACATGCGGAGCCTGATACAGATAAAGGGATGGGGGTGCAGCTGCGGATGAGTAAGAGATGGCATACCCACGTATTTACCTCAACCTACACCGCGGATGTGTCCGGCGTCTGCTCCGCCATGTATGAGCTGGGCGGCATGACGATTCTCCATGACCCCTCCGGGTGCAATTCCACCTACACCACCCACGATGAGCCCCGGTGGTACGACTCGGACAGCCTGATGTTTGTGTCGGGTCTCGATGAGATGACCGCCGTGATGGGAGATGACAGCGTCATCATCGCGGATGCGGTGAGAGCGGCAGAAGACCTGAAGCCGCGGTTTATCACCCTCTGCGGCGCCTCGATCCCCCATATCATCGCCTTTGATTTTAAGGGCGTGGCCCGGATGATCGAGAAAAAGACCGGAATTCCGGTGATTCCCGTGGCCACCGACGGACTGAAATCCTATGTTTCGGGCGTTGGACTCTCGACGAGGGAGTGGATAAGACGGTTCGGCGACAAGACCCTTCTTCCGGCAGAGACTTCGGAGGACCGCCTGCAGCGCCTCCGGGAATACGGGGTGAACCTTCTTGGCGTAACGCCTATCGACTTTTCCCGTATGGACAATGTGAACGCCCTGAAGAAGGTGTTCACGGACGCCGGGATTCCGATAAACACCTGCTTTGCCATGGGCGATTCCTTTGAGAACCTGCAGAAGGTGTACCGGGGCGCCGTAAATATGGTGGTGTCCTCGGCGGGAAGAATTCCTGCGAGATACCTTATGGGCACCGCCGGGATTCCCTGGGTGGAAGGCCTGCCCGCAGGAGCCTGTATGGCAGAGAAGATTCTGCAGGCCCTGGAAGAGACCGCCCGGGACGGCGTATGCCGGCGGGTGGAGGAAGAAGAACCGGCTGCAGAGGAAATGGCAGGAGCCATGTCGGAAGTGGGCAGAGCAGAGACGGAGCAGAAAGAGATGTCGTACACCGGTCGGGTTCTTGTAATCGGCGAGGAGGTCTTCGCAAGAAGCCTGGCCATGGCGCTGAATGCAGGGACGCTTCTCCGGGAGCAGGGCCTTCGGGCAGAAGCTCTCTGGCCCGATGTGGACGAGGGTCTCGATGAGGACATGCTGATCGAAGCGGTGAATGCTTCCCGGTTTGTTATCGGGGATCCCCTTTTCCGGACGGTTCTCCGGAATCCGGAGACAAAGCTTATTCCCTTCCCTCACGAGGGGTATTCCGGGCGCATCTTCCGGAAGGACATTCCGGTGTTTGCAGGAAAGGCATTTGAACCGGAGACACTGTTCAGGGATGTTCTTTGATGCACAGGTCTTAGTAACAATCCGTCCGGGATACTCCCGGAGCGGCAAATAATACATCATTCTGATACAGAAATGGGAGGAACATGAGATGAAAAAGAAATTACTTGCAGTACTGGCGTGCATGGCACTGACGGTGTCCGGCCTCGCAGGATGCGGAAGCAAGGCGCCGGCCGAGACGACCGCCGCGGAGACTGCCGCAGAGACTGCCGCTGAGAGCGCAGAAACAGAAGCAGAAAGCGCCGAAGAGACTGAAGCGGAAAGTGCAGAGGAAGCTGCAGAGGCGGCAGGAACCGTCACCATCACCGATCACGCGGACCGCACGGTGACCGTGCCCACGAATCCGGACAATGTCATCATTCTCGACATTTTGCCGCTGCCGTCGGTGCTGACCGTATTCCTGAATTCCCCGGAGACCATTAAGGCCATGGAGCCGGCCAGCATGAATGCGGCGAAGAACGGCATCCTGTCTGAGCTTTATCCGGAGATTCTGAATGTGCGGACCGATATTATGGACGGCGAGGATGTGAATGTGGAGACCCTCCTTTCCATGGAGCCCCAGATTGTCTTCTACAACGCAGGCAACAAGGCCCTGGGAGAAAAGCTGGAAAATGCGGGCCTGACCGCCGTGGGCGTATCCCCCACCAAGTGGAAATATGACTGCATCGAGACCTACGACCAGTGGATCAGCCTTCTGAGCCAGATTTATCCGGAAAAAGGAAAGATGGAAGAGGTTTCCGCGTACAGCAATGAGATCTATGACCGCATCAGGGAAAAGACCGCGGATATCCCGGAGGAAGAGCGGAAGAAGATTCTGTTCCTGTTCCAGTACGACGACAAGAAGATGATCACCTCCGGCTCCAGCTTCTTCGGCCAGTGGTGGTGCGACGCGGTAGGTGCCATCAACGTGGCCAACGGCGTCACTGCCGACAATTCCAACGCGGTAATCACCATGGAGCAGGTCTATGAGTGGAATCCGGATATGATTGTCATCACCAACTTCACCCAGACCATGCCCGATGACCTCTACAACAACGCCGTAGGTTCCGATGACTGGAGCACCGTGGCGGCTGTGCAGAATCATGAAGTCTACAAGATGCCGCTGGGCACCTACCGTACCTACACCCCCGGCGTAGATACCCCCATGACCCTGCAGTGGCTGGCGAAAAAGGCCTATCCGGACCTCTTTGCCGATGTGGACCTGGCAGAGGAAGTGCGGAACTACTATAACGAGCTCTACGGCATCACCGTGACCGATGAGCAGATGGAAGCAATGTACAACCCGGCGAAGGAAGCCGGTTCCTGGAAATAGAAGCAGGAGGTTTCTGATGCAGCAGAGGAGATTTGCTGCCTGGATGGCGGCGCTGGCGGTGAGTATCGTGATACTTTCCGCCTGCGCCCTGTGCATGGGGCAGTTTCACATAGCGCCCGGGGTGGTCTGGGCGGAGATTTGCGGGCGCGGGGAGGGCAGCACCAATGTGCACACGGTCCTCTTCAATATCCGTATCCCCCGGATTCTCCTGGCACTTCTGGCGGGAGCGGGGCTCTCGTCGGCGGGCGCTGCGTTCCAGAGCCTCTTTGCCAATCCGCTGGCAACGCCGGATACCCTGGGCGTGGCCAACGGCGCCTCCTTCGGGGCGGCGCTGGGAATTCTTGTGGGCTTCGGGGCAACCCAGGTGCAGCTTTCGGCCTTCCTGTTCGGCGTTCTGTCGGTTGTTCTGGTGTTCACCGTCACAAAGACGGCGGCGGGCGGCAGACCTTCGATGATTATGGTGATTCTCGCCGGCATGGTCATCAGCTCCCTGTTTTCGGCCCTGGTTTCCCTGGTGAAATATGTGGCGGATCCCCAGGACGTGCTGCCGGTCATCACCTTCTGGCTGATGGGAAGCTTCTCCGGCGTCACCAGAGCCTCCCTTGTGATGGGAGCTCCGGTGATTCTCACAGGGACGCTGCTGATTTTCTTCCTGCGGTTTCGGCTGAATGCCCTGTCTCTTCCTGAGGATGAGGCCAGGGCGCTGGGGACAAACCTTCCCCTTCTCCGGGGACTGGTGATTCTCTCCGCCACCGCCATCACGGCCACGCTGGTGGCGCTGTGCGGCGTCATCGGCTGGGTGGGGCTTCTGATTCCCCACATCGCCCGCATGGCCTTCGGCAACAACAACTGCTATGTCGTTCCCTTTTCGGTGCTGGCCGGCGCCCTCTTTATGCTGGCCACGGACACGGCGGCCCGGTGCGTCAGCGCATCGGAGATTCCGGTGTCCATTCTGACGGCTGTCATCGGCGCGCCGGTATTTATCCTGCTTTTGAGGAAAACCGGAGGTTTCCGCGCATAGGGCGGAGAAAGGATTTCTGCTATGAAATTTGAGGTAAAGAACGGGTGGTTTTCCTACCCCGGCGGAAAAGGAATCCTGAAAAATATCAGCTTCTCGGCGGAGCCGGGGAGCACCATCACCATCCTCGGGCCCAACGGCGTGGGAAAGACGACTCTGCTTCGGTGCATGCTGGGGTTCCTCAACTGGACCACGGGCGAAACCCTGATGGACGGGAAGGATATCCGGACCATGAAGCCGGCGGAGCTCTGGAAGCGGGCAGCCTATGTGCCCCAGGCCAAGGCCATGGTATTCCCGGGAACCTGCTTTGACATGGTGCTTCTCGGAAGGAGCGCCTACCTGCCCTTCTTCGGAATCCCCGGGAAAAAGGACAAAGAGATTGCCATGAAGGCCATGGAGCGGGCGGGCGTTGCCCATCTGGCGGACCGCAATTGTGCGGAGGTTTCCGGCGGCGAGCTGCAGCTGACCCTGATTGCCCGGGCCCTGGCGGCGGAACCGGAGCTCCTGATTCTGGATGAGCCGGAGACGGGACTGGATTTCCGGAATCAGCTGATTGTGATGAACCTGATTGAGCGGCTCTGCGCGGAGGAGGGCATTGCGGCCATTCTCAACACCCACTATCCGGAACATGCGGTGAGCATGAACGGGGAGACCCTTCTGCTGTTTGCGGACGGCAGCCACCTCTTCGGCAGAACCTCGGAGGTGCTGACGGCGGAAAACATGAGGGAGGCCTTCGGCGTGGAGGTCCGCATGCGGGAGGAGACCATTGGCGGAAAGCACTACACCTCGCTGATACCGTTAACCCTGGTGGCCAAGGAGAAAAAGGAGGCGGCAGGATGGAGAATACACTGAATAAGACCCCGTCGGCGAACCGGACCCACATCGGGTTCTTCGGCAGGATGAATGCGGGAAAATCCTCGATCGTGAATGCATTTACCGGACAGTCGGTCTCCATCGTCTCCGACACGGCCGGCACCACCACGGATGTGGTGACAAAGAGCATGGAAATCCACGGCATCGGGCCCTGTATCCTCCTGGATACCGCGGGATTTGACGATACCGGGGAGCTGGGAAGTCTCCGGACAGAGGCGGCCAGGAAGGCGGCGGACCGCTGCGATATCGCGGTGGTGGTATTTGCCCCGGAGGGAAATGTTACCGCGGGCATGCCGGCCGGAATGGCGAAAAGCAGGGAGAAGACCGGAGATTACGCGGTGGAGCGGGAGTGGATTGCCCGCTTTATGGACCGGGAAACCCCGGTTATCGGTGTCATCGGGAAGGCGGATACATTGTCCCCGGAGGAAGCCCGGGAAAAGGCGAAAGCCCTTTCTTCCGAGTTTCACATCCCGGTTCTTCCGGTGAGCGCTGTCACGAGAGAAGGGATTGTGGCCCTGAAGGAGGAGTTCATCCGGTCTTTTAAACAGACGGAGAAAAAGAGATACATCACCGGAGATCTGGTGGAGCGGGGCGATGCGGTCCTGCTGGTCATGCCCCAGGATATCCAGGCGCCGGACGGACGCCTGATACTTCCCCAGGTGCAGACCATACGGGAGCTGCTGGACCGGAAGTGCGTGGTCACCTGCTGCACCACCGATGAGCTGGACGATGCCCTGTCCCAGTGCAAGGAGCCGCCGAAGCTCATCATCACCGATTCCCAGGTGTTTGACAGGGTGTATGAAAAGAAGCCGGAAAAGAGCCTGCTTACCTCCTTTTCCATCCTGTTTGCCGCCTATAAAGGGGACATCGACTATTATGTGGAGAGCGCAAAGGCCATCGATAGGCTTACTGAGAATTCCCGGGTGCTGATCGCAGAGTGCTGCACCCACGCACCGCTGGAAGAGGACATCGGAAGAGTGAAAATACCGCGGTTTCTCCGGAAAAAGGCGGGCGAGGGGCTCACCATCGACATGACGGCCGGGGCGGATTTTCCGGAGAATCTGGAGGATTACGACCTGGTGATTCAGTGCGGCGCCTGCATGTTCAACCGGAAGTTTGTGCTGGCGAGAACGGCCCGGGCGAAGGCTGCGGGGGTTCCCATGACAAACTATGGCGTAACCATAGCCCATCTGAAAGGCATTCTGGACAAAGTGGAGACCGGTGCCGGGAAAGAAGCCCGGGGGCAGTGAACAGCTTAAGAGACGGCTGCGGGAGGACAAGGATATGGATGCAGAGAAGAAAGAAACGAGAATCGCGATTATCGCCATCGTAGTGGAAAATCCGGAGTCAGTCGGCGAGATGAACCGGATTCTGCACAACTTCGGGGAGTATATCATCGGGCGGATGGGGATTCCCTACCGGGAGAAGAAGATATCGCTTATCAGCGTCGCCATCGATGCTCCGGCAGAGGTCATCAGCGCCCTGACGGGAAAGCTGGGCCGGGTGGACGGCGTCACCGTGAAAACCGCCTATTCCAAGATCTGAGCGGAGGTATGTGATGCGGGAACTGATTGACCGCCTGTTTGAAGAGAGAACTCTGGGCGCCAAGGAGTTTGTGCGCCTGATTGATCATCGGGATAAAGACCTGGCAGAGTATCTGGCAGAGAAGGCCAGAATACGGCAGCAGGAGAACTTCGGAAATCAGGTGTATCTCCGGGGACTCATCGAATTCACCAATTACTGCCGGAATGACTGCTATTACTGCGGCCTTCGGAGAAGCAACCGGGCCTGCGACCGCTACCGGCTGTCGGAGGAGGAGATTCTTGCCTGCTGCAGGATGGGGTACGACCTGGACTTTCGGACCTTTGTGCTGCAGGGCGGAGAGGATCCCTTCTATGACGATGATAAGGTCTGTCATCTCGTATCCCGCATCAAGGAAGAATTCCCGGACTGCGCCGTGACCCTCTCCATCGGGGAGAAGGAAAAGGAATCCTACCGGAGATTCCGGGAGGCGGGGGCGGACCGGTATCTGCTGCGCCATGAGACGGCGGATACGGAGCTTTATCAGAAGCTTCATCCCGCGGAGCTCACCTTCGAACACCGGAAGAAATGCCTTTATGACTTAAAGGACCTGGGATTTCAGGTGGGAGCTGGCATGATGGTGGAGGCGCCGTATCAGAAGACAGAGCATCTGGCGGAGGACCTGCTGTTTCTTCAGGATCTGCAGCCGGAGATGATCGGCATCGGCCCCTTTATCCCCCACAAGGATACGCCCTTCCGGGATAAGGCAGCGGGAAGCCTCGACCTCACCCTATTTCTCATCGGCATTCTCCGGCTCATGTTCCCCCAGGGACTGATTCCCGCCACCACGGCCCTCGGCACCATCGACCCGCGGGGAAGAGAGCTGGGAATTCTCACCGGAGCCAATGTGATTATGCCGAATCTTTCGCCCACGGATGTACGGGGCAAATACCTCCTCTATGACGGAAAGATCTGCACCGGCGACGAGGCGGCGGAGTGCAGAAGCTGCATGGAAGATCGGATGGAATGTATCGGCTATCAGGTGGTGGTTTCCAGGGGCGACGCCCCGGGATGGACGCCGTAGTGCTCCTGCAGCCAGTCCAGGGCGTACTTCATAAACATCCGGGCAGCCTTCGGGCATTCCCGGAGGGATCTTGCTCCGATGCCGATGGTCCGGCTGATGGGTTCATCGAACTCAAGAGATACCAGAGGATAGGGAATATCCTCCAGAAGAATACTGGAATTGATGCAGTAACCGAGATTTCTGCTCACCATGGCGAGGGCGCTCAGGTCATTTTCCGATGTGAAACTGACTCTGGGCGCCTTGTGGTATGTCCGGAAGATCTCCGCCACCTCGGTATCCCGGGTCAGATGGATGAAGGGATAACGGTCCAGATCCGCCACCGGAAAACGGGACAGCTTTGCGGCGGGATGCTCCGGGGAAAAGCTGGCCTTCATCAGTTCATCCATGACGGGGATGACCTCCAGGTCCCCGGAGACAGGCAGCACAAAGAAGCCGCAGTCCACCTCCCGGCGCCGGGCCATCTCCTGGGCGGGGATGGTCTCATCGCAGGAAATGAGCCGGACCCGGATGTTCGGATAGTCCCGGTGAAACCGCTCGAGAATCTCCGGGATCCAGTGGAGGGAGATGCTGTAGAACACCAGGACCCGGATCTCCCCGGCGTCCAGGTTCTTCAGGTCATCCACCCGATCCCGGAGGAGGCGCTCCGCGGCGGCCAGCTCCCGGAACTGGGGCAGCAGGGCCCGGCCCTCGGAGGTGAGCTTAACGCCCCCGTACTCCCGGATGAAGAGGGGAAGGCCCAGTTCCTCCTCCATGGCGCTGATGATATAGCTGACGCCGGCCTGGGTGTAGCCCAGCTCGTCGGCGGTTTTGCGGAAGTTCAGGGTTTCTGCCGTCTTCAGAAATACGGCGGTATTGATTTTATCCATAGCCCGTCCTTTTCAAGAAAAACTTTAAAAGATTATAACAAATTCACGTTTTACTTTTATTTACAGCTTAAGTATACTGTAGGAGACACAAAAAGGACAGAGAAAACTTCGGGACAGAAGAAAAACGGGGGATAGAAATGATGAATGATGTGGGAATGGTTCGCCTGGTGCTCGGCAATCTGATCTCGGTGGCGCAGATTATCTGCCTGACCATCAGCTGCTGCGCGTCCACGAGGCGCAGGGTATATCTCTATCAGTTTACGGAAACGGCGCTCTGCGCGGTGGCCACCATCTTTTTCGGGGCCTGGTCGGGGCTCAGTACGCTGGTGATTGCCCTTTACCGGAACTGGCGTACCATGGAAGATAAATTTTCAAAGACCGACATGATTGTCACCGGCATTCTCACGGTGGTCATCGGCATTGCCGTCAACACCGACGGCTGGATCGGCCTTCTGCCGATTATCGCCACCCTGCAGCTGACCGCCTTCAATCATTACGTGGAAGACGTGAAGCTGACGAGGATTGGCGTTCTCATCAATGTGGTGATGTGGGGCATCTACGCCTTCGGCATCCGCAACTATGTGGGCGGCATCGGGGAAATAGTGACCCTGGTGATCGGAGTTATCGCCCTGATGCGGATGGAAAAAGGCGCCGCATATTCTGTATAAGTCCTTCGTGGACCACGTTCCGGGGTTCAAACCGGAAGAGCTGGAAGACGATCTGGATGGCAAATCCCATGCCGAATACCAGGAACAGGGTGCCGAAGCCGACCGGACTTCCGAGAAGCAGGTCAATGACGGTGATGGTGCCCTGCATGCCGATCTGGACGATGCCGATGGGCACCCTCAGGAACCGCTTCCCGACGCCTACGAGAAGGGCGTCCCGCGGGCCGCAGCAGAGGGCGGCACTCATATAGAAATACTGCCCGACACAGATGATAAACATGCCGGCCACCAGGTAGAGGACCTGCAGGGACAGCGTCTCCGGGGTGGGCAGCATCTTTATACGGGTAAAAAAGTCAAAATATTTTCCGACCAGAAAGGCGTCCAGGATCGTTCCGAGGCCGATGTGCTCCCGGAGAAGCAGATCGGCGAGAATGACCAGAAAGGCGATGGTGATGGAGGCAGTGCCCCAGCTGATGCCGAACCGGGCGGAGAGACCCTGGTTCAGGGCGTCCCAGGGCGCCATGCCCAGATCGGAAAGATTTTCCATATAGGTACCGATGGTACAGATAAAGAGGCCGAAAGCGGCCTGCAGGCTCCTGCGCGCGACATCCGCGGCGTAGGAGCTTTTTCTGTTGCCGGACTGCGTGGAGAGGTTGGGTTCCATGATAGTATCCTTACTCCGCAGGCTTGTGCGGTGCTGTCTGTATATTGTGACACGTGCGCCTATCCCGGACGCCGCGTGCCGGGTGCCTGATGGGCAAATGCCATCATAGCAGAAGCGGATGCGGGTGTAAAGGGGGGCGGGGGAGCCGCCGGACATTGTTTTTCGTGAAAATCAAAGGTATACTTAAAGAAGCGTCGAATCCGGCGCTTCTTGGCATATCAGCGCACAGATAATCCGCAGGGAAAGGGATTACTTATGATAAAGGTTCTTCTTGGAAGTGTCAGGCAGTACCGCACCGCCTCCATACTCGCGCCGCTTTACGTGACGGGGGAGGTGATTCTGGAGTGCATTCTGCCTTTTATTATGGCGAAGCTCATCGATCACCTGGACCAGGGAAGCATGGAGCCGGTGATTTACTACGGCGGCATTCTCTTTGTGATGGCGCTGCTGTCGCTGTTCTGCGGCGTGCAGTCGGGAAGGTATGCGGCCACCGCCTCCTGCGGCTTTGCGAAAAACCTGCGGGAGGACATGTTCTTCCGGGTGCAGGAATTCTCCTTCGCCGACATTGACCATTTTTCCTCCTCCTCCCTGGTGACCCGCATGACGACGGATGTCACCAGAGTGCAGAACGCCTTTCAGATGATTATCCGCATTGCGGTCCGCACGCCCCTCATGATGGTTTTCTCCGTGGTTATGAGCATGAGCATTCATCCGCGGATGGCCCTGATCTTCGTGGGGATTATCCCGGTGCTGGGGCTGGCCCTCGGCACCATCATGACGAAGGCCCATCCCATCTTTAAGCGGATTTTCAAGCGCTATGATGCCCTGAATAATTCGGTGCAGGAAAATGTTTCCGGCATCCGTGTGGTCAAGGCCTTTGTCCGGGAGGACTATGAGCAGCAGAAGTTTGAGGCGGCCTCCGAGCAGGTACGGCAGGACTTCACCTCCGTGGAAAAGCTGCTGGCGCTGAATGCGCCCATCATGCAGTTTTTCACCTTTCTCAGCATGCTGCTGGTGAGCTTCCTGGGTGCGCGGATGATTGTTATGAGCGGCGGGACGGAGCTGACTACGGGACAGCTGTCGTCCCTTACCACCTACGGGGTGCAGATCCTGGCCTCCGTTATGATGCTTTCCATGGTATTCGTCATGACGACCATGGCCCAGGAGGCGGCAAACCGTATCGCGGAGGTGCTGACCCATGAGAGCAGCCTGACCTCCCCGGAGGGGGGCCTTATGGAAGTTCCCGACGGGAGCATCGAGTTCCGGCATGTGTACTTCCGCTACGGCGAGCGGGCCGTCCGGGATGCCCTCGCGGATATCTCCCTGAAGGTGGAATCCGGGCAGACCATCGGCATCATCGGCGGCACCGGCTCTTCGAAGAGCACGCTGATTCAGCTGATTCCCCGGCTCTATGATGCCACTGCAGGAGAGGTCCTGGTGGGCGGAAAAGATGTCAGAGAGTATGACCTGGAGGCGCTCCGCAGCCAGGTGGCGGTGGTTCTGCAGAAGAATGTGCTGTTCTCCGGCACCATCAGGGATAATCTCCGCTGGGGCAATCCGGAGGCGACGGACGAGGAGCTTAAACGGGTCTGCCGGCTGGCCCAGGCGGACGAGTTCATCGAACAGTTTCCCGACAAGTACGATACCTGGATTGAGCAGGGCGGCACCAATGTGTCCGGCGGCCAGAAGCAGCGTCTCTGCATCGCGAGAGCGCTTCTGAAAAAGCCGAAAATTCTGATTCTTGACGACTCCACCTCCGCGGTGGACATGCATACTGATGCTCTCCTGCGGCAGGCGCTTCTGGAGGAGATTCCGGATACCACGAAGCTTATCATCGCCCAGCGGGTGGCCTCCGTGCAGGACGCCGACCGCATCCTGGTGATGGATGACGGAAGAATCGTGGAGGAGGGAACCCATGAGGAGCTGCTGCGGGCAGGCGGCATCTACAGAGAGGTTTACGATTCCCAGACCGGCGGAAGAGAAGAAGGGGAGGAGGTGACGGCATGAGTATTGAGAATACACAGCGGAACAGGCGGCAGAGCAGTGCCTCATCCCGCGTTCCCCGGGGGCCCGGCGGAAACCGGCGAATGGCGGCGGCAGGCCTTAAAATCAATAAAGATACCCTTCGGCGGTTCTTCTCCTACGTCGTTTCCCATTACCGGGGAAGACTGCTCGCGGTGACCTTATGTGTCATCATAAGCTCCGTGTCCTCCACGGTGGCAACGGTATTCCTGCGGCAGCTGATTGACGACTGCATTACCCCGGGGCTTTCCCTGGGCATCGATGCGGTTTATCCGAAGATGCTTCAGCTTATCGGCCTGATGGCCTGCGTGTATATCGCAGGCGTTGCGGCAGCATTTACCTGGAACCGGATGATGGCCACCGTTACCCAGGGGACTCTCAAGTCTCTCCGGGATGATATGTTTGACCGGATGGAGACACTGCCCATCCGCTACTTTGACACCCATCCCCACGGCGCCATCATGAGCACCTACACCAATGATACCGACGCCATCCGGCAGATGATCGGCATGAGCCTGCCTTCGGTGATCCAGGCAGGGCTGACGGTTCTTGCAATTACTGTCATGATGCTCTCCTACAGCGTCTGGATGACCATGGTGGTATTTCTCCTGGCCGGGGCCATGTTTGCGGTGACGAAGGTCTTCGGCCATACCAGCACAAAGTATATGATAGCCCAGCAGAAATCCCTGGCAGAGGAGGAAGGCTTCATCGAGGAGATGATGGAGGGGCAGAAGGTGGTGAAGGTCTTCTGTCACGAGGAGGAAAACCGGCAGGAATTTGTACAGCTGAATGACCGGCTCTTCTCCGACGGGGAGTCCGCCCACCGGGCCGGCAATATCCTGATGCCGATTCTGGGCAATATGGGCAACATCATGTATGTGCTCCTGGCCATCGCCGGGGGATTCCTGGTGATTCTGAAGGTGCCGAATCTCTCCCTGTCCGGCATGAGCACCGTTTCGGCAGGCATTATCATCGCCTTCCTGGGGATGGCGAGACAATTTTCCCAGACCATCGGACAGTTTTCCATGCAGGTGCCTATGATCGCCCTGGGACTGGCCGGTGCGGGCCGCGTGTTTGCCCTCATTGACGAGGAACCGGAAGAGGATCAGGGCTATGTCACCCTGGTGAATGCCGAAAAGGATAAAGAGGGAAATCTCACGGAGACAGACCGGCACACGGGCCTCTGGGCCTGGAAGCATCCCCATAAGGCGGAAGGAACGCTCACCTACGAGGAACTGCGGGGAGATGTGCGCATGGCGGAGGTGGATTTCGGCTATACGCCGGAGAAGATGGTTCTCCACGACATCAGCCTTTTCGCAAAGCCCGGACAGAAGATCGCCTTCGTGGGCGCCACCGGCGCGGGCAAAACCACCATCACGAACCTGATCAACCGGTTTTACGATATTCCGGACGGCAAGATCCGGTATGACGGCATCAATATCACCAAGATTAAAAAGCCGGACCTCAGGCGGTCGCTCGGCATGGTGCTGCAGGAGGTCAATCTTTTCACCGGCACGGTGATGGACAACATCCGCTACGGGAAGCTGGATGCCACCGACGAGGAGTGCATCGCCGCGGCGAAGCTGGCCAATGCGGACGGCTTCATCCGGAGACTCCCCGAGGGCTATCAGACCGTGCTTACCGGCAACGGCTCCCAGCTTTCCCAGGGAGAGCGGCAGCTTCTCTCCATCGCCAGAGCGGCGGTGGCGGACCCGCCGGTCATGATCTTGGACGAGGCCACCAGCTCCATCGATACGAGAACGGAGGCGCTGGTGCAGCGGGGTATGGACAACCTGATGAAGGGGCGGACAGTCTTCGTCATCGCCCACCGGCTCTCCACCGTCAGAAACAGCGACTGCATCATGGTTCTGGACCATGGCCGCATCATCGAGCGGGGAACCCACGAGGAGCTGCTGGCCCTGAAGGGGACCTATTACCGGCTCTATACCGGGGCCTTCGAGCTGGAGTAGGCGGGGAGTCCGGGCCGGACCAGGGCATTTGACGGAATATGTATATCTGTGGTATTCTACAAAGTGATGCAATGAAACAATGGTATTCTGCACTCTGTGCAGAAGGGTGAATGAAATGGGTAAAAAAGCGAAGGCGGGAATCCTGGCCTGTGCCATTGCGGCAGCAGGGCTGGGCGGTGCCTATGTGCACGGCGCGCAGCAGTACCGGGATCGCTTTATCGACGGTATCTCCATCAATGGTGTGGATGCCGGCGGAAAGACTGTGGATGAGGTGGAGGCTCTGCTGAAGGAAAAGACAGAGTCGGAATACACCCTTGACCTGCAGTTCCGGAATGAAGTGCAAGAGACCCTTGCGGCTTCGGATATCGGATTTGAATATCAGTCCGCCGGAAAGGCGGAAAAGCTGCTCCGGGCCCAGAATCCCTATGACTGGCTGAGCGGACATATGGGCACGAAGAGAAACTATATGGTGGATACTTCCTTCACCTACGATAAGGATGCTCTGAAGAAGTCTCTTTTGGCGCTTCCGGAGGCGGACCCGAAGAACGGGGAGGAGCCGAAGGACGCCTATCTGGTGCTGGGAAGCGACGACCGGTTCTATATCGAGCCGGACACCCAGGGGTCCATCATCGAGCCGGAGGGACTTCTGGCGGCCGTGGAGGCTGGCCTGGATGCGGGCGCCGATGAGATAGACATTGCGGCAGCGCCGGAGGCCTATAAGACTGCGGCAATCACGCTGGATGACAAGAACCTCAACAAGAGGAAGGATGACCTGAATGCCTTCCTGAATGTAAAGGCAACCTACCATATGACCGACGGCCCCGACGAGGTGCTGGACGGCCATGAGCTGAAGAACTGGATCAAGTCCACCACCGTGGGCGGAAAGACCCAGTATGCGTTGGATCCGGTCTATGTCCGGGTGAAGGCGGACGAATATATTGCCGGCCTGGCCAGAAAGGACGACACGGAGCTGAACTCCATCGCCTTTGAATCCACGAAGCTGGGCACGGTCCAGCTGCCGACCAATGAGTTCGGCCATAAGCTGGATCAGGAGAAGATGTCCGAAGAGCTCTATAAGAACCTGATGGCGCGGAAGAGCTTCACCTCAGACCCGGAATACTCCATGAATGTGATGCCGGACATCGGTCCGGAGGGCACCTATGTGGAGGTGGATATCCCGAACCAGCACGTTTACTATTACGTCAAGGGCAAGCTTACCTGGGAATCCGACTGCGTTTCCGGAACAGAGCAGAACGCGGGAAGACGGACGCCCACCGGCGTGTATTCCCTTTATTATAAGCAGCTGAACCGCACCCTGCACGGTCCGCCAAGAGCGGATGGAACCCCGTCCTACTCCTCCTTCGTGAATTACTGGATGGCGTTCTATAAGGGCTACGGCCTGCATGATGCTTCCTGGAGAAGCGAGTACGGCGGAAGCATCTTCCAGTATTCCGGCTCTCACGGCTGTGTAAACCTGCCGAAGAAGAAGGCGGCGGAGCTCTATGACATCCTGGATGTGGGAACCACCGTCCTGATCGTCCGCCCGGACAAAAAGGCGGAAGAGGCACTGAAGGCGGCGGAAGAGAAGAAACAGGAAGAAGAAAAGAAGGAAGAAGCAAAGAAGCAGGAGAGCAGTGCGGGCAGCGCCGCAGGCGGTGCTTCCAATGCTTCCAATGCATCAGGCAATGCTTCTTCTGGCAGCGGGGCGCAGAGTTCCAACCAGAGCAGCAGCCGGTCCGGTGCGCAGAGCGCACAGCCGGCAGCACAGGGCCGGAGCGGCCAGTCCTCCGCAGCTTCGACTACGCAGCAGGTGCAGAACAATTCATCCGATACACAGCCTGTGCAGCAGAACGGGCAGGCAGCTGCGGCGGCATCCGCAGGCGCGGAAGATACTGCCGCGGCCGGAGCAGATGCGCAGAACGACACCCCAGGTGAAACCACCGGCCCGGCGGCAGAGATTGCCGCACCGGCACAGGAAGCACCGGCAGTGGCTGACGGCGCAGAGTCTGCAGCAGAAGCGCAGGCAGCAGACTAAGCTGATTTAAATATTTCAAAAAAGAAAAGGGATGAACCCGGATTTGCGGGATTCATCCCTTTTGGTTTGGATTAGCCCCGGGGGTATGACAGAGAATTGAAAAAGTCATCCCCCAGGGCTGATTTTGACCCCGGGGGTATGAGCGAGTGCAAATATTCTATTTTATTCTTCCAGCTCCCGCCGGAGGAAGCCCGCCGCGGTGGCGGCAAAGCTGTCAATGCTGCGGATGTGGGCAAATTCAGTGCCGAAGGCCAGGCGCTCGTCCTGGAGGGCGGAGTCGTCCCCCACGAAGATACCCATGACCTTTGCGCCGGCCCGGCGGAGGGCCCGGATTTCCTGGGCTGTGTCATGGACGGCATAGTCCCCGGAGTAGGAGGGGTAGAGCTTGGCCCGCTTCCGGCTCACGATGATGTCATTGGGCATGCCGTCGGAGAGAACGATGAGGATCCGGTTTTCTTCCGGACGTTTCAGGAGGTCGAGCCCCGCGGCGCGGACGGCCAGGCCGTCCCGGTTGTTGCCGGACCCGTAGTAATCGAAGATCCGGGCGTTTTTCGCGGAGATGTCATTGTAATCCCGGAAGCGCCGCATCACGGTGTAATCCCCGAAGGTGCAGAAGCTCATGACCCGGTGGGGGATGCCCGCCATGCTCAGGGCTTCGCTGAAGATATAGCCCTGAAGGGCCACCATGCTCTGGCGGACCTGCTGGGAGCCGCTGGCATCGATGAGGAGGTCCACCACAAAGGCGCTGTCATCCCGGATGACTTCCCGGTCAAAGAGATTCTCATTGTCGGTCCGCCCCAGGTTCCAGAGCTTTGCCGGCCGGAGAATCCCGTGGGAGGAGGCGACAAACTCATGCTCCTCGCGGGCGGCCATGGCGTTCCGGAAGGAAGCCGCCAGGGCCCGGATACTCTGAGAGGCCGTCAGGCGGTTCTTCTCGTAGAGGTCCCGGTTGGATTCCGTGATCTTCTGGTGAAACTGGAACATGTCCGGACTGTCCAGAAGTCCCGTTTCCGTTATGCCGTCGGTAAAGTGCAGATGGGTTCCCGCATGGGGGCCGGTGCAGAGAAGCTTTTCCAGGCGGTCCTGCTCCCGTTTTGTCAGGTAGCTTAAGCCGTAGCTCATCTCCACGGACTTTTCCACCCGGGCCATGGCATCATCGTCCAGAACCAGCTGGGTGGTAAAGATGCCGCTGGCGGCCGTATCCTCGGAGCTCTCGCTGGGGGAGAGGGAGAGGATGAGGTCTTCTTTGTACTGTTTTCCGAGATTGTCCCTGTCGGACCCGAAATCCCGGCCCACATTGCTGCGGCCCAGGTCATGGGTTCCCTTCAGCCGCTCGGCAAAGCCATCTTCGTTGAAGGTCCGGTAGAGATAAATGGCAGTGGTGACAAGATCCCGGGCATTGCGTGCTCCTGCCGCACCCCGGATAATCTCCAGACGTTCTTCCGGGCTGTAAACCCGCCGGCGTCCGATGAGGATCCCCTCGGGGAGCGCATAGCGTGCGGCATGCTCAAAGAAGGAATCCGGATGGAGAGGATCTCCGGCGGGGACAGACAGGACAGATTCGGCCGGCATCTCATCCGCGGTCCGGATAAGCCACTGCCGCTCCAGGTCTCCCCACACGGTGTGGGTGAGGCGCAGCTCATCCTGTTCCAGAACAGCCCGGAAGGCGTTTCTCCGCAGAGCCCGGATGCCGGGGCGCTCTGCCTGGGCCCGCTTCCAGACGGCGCTGTCGATGCAGAGTATCAGAAGGGGCATCAGGATGGAGGCGTCCTTCTTATAATGGAAGATCGCCTCCTGAAGCTCATGGTCCAGTTCTTTCAGCCCATAGATCGAATCGGCAGCGCCCAGAAGCGCTGCCGCATAGATGGCAGATTCCTCCGAGGCCTTCCGCCAGGGGCCTGCCATCTCCGCGATCCAGGGGGGGACCTGCTTTAATTCATAATCTCCGGACACAGTCAGAAGAAGACTCCGGAACCGGAGTCCTGTTTCGGTACGTTTTTTTGCATTGCGGGAATTATCCATGGAATACATCTCCGGCGGTCAGGGTCAGGGGGAATCGGGTCAGCACCACGTCATCCACCAGCTGACGCTCAAAATCATCGAAGCACTTGTTGACGATTCCCATCTCAATGGCCCGGGCAGGGGAAAGGCCCTGCTTTATCATGCGCAGCGCAGAGAGAAGTCCCCTGAGGTCCACGGCCCGGGAAGAGATCTCGCCGTTCACCGCTTTCTCCTGGAGGTCCAGGAAGAGGGAGGAGAACTGGTCCAGCATGGAGAAGTCCATGCCCGGCGCTGTCTGGTCCATCAGACGGTTCAAATCCTCCTGGGAGAGGGTGGGCACCTGGATGACCATGAAACGGGATACCAGGGCCTCATTCAGCTCCTTGGTGCCGGCGTAGCCATAGTTCATGGTGCCGATAAACCGGGTGGCCGGATGCAGGGAGATACGCTCATAGCCAGGCACGTCGATGAGGCGCCGGTAATCCAGCGCCGCGTGCAGAACCGCCACGGCGTCGCTCTTGGCCATGTTGATCTCATCGAGAATGCCGAAACCGCCGTACTGGGCGCAGCGGTACACCGGCCCCCGGCGGAGCTTCACCTCGTTGTTCTCGAAGGTGTCCGTGCCGATGAGGGCGGCGCTGTCGGTATTCACGTGAAAGGACATATTGTAAATGGGCCGGCCGAAGAGCCAGGCCAGATTTTCCGCCAGGATATTCTTGCCGGTGGCCTTATTGCCCACCAGAAGGAGGTTCTCTCCGTCCAGAAGGGCCATCACCGCCATCTCCAGGATCTCCTCGCCGATGAAATCGGCGGAGGGGCGGGTCACACGGTACTGAACCGCTTCCTCTACGGGCCAGGTATTCCGGAATTCTTCAAGCTGCTTCAGGATATTGCTGTTCATAAGGATACTTCCTGATTCTGTGGTGTATGCGCGTCTTCGGGGATGGGGGCATCCGGACAGGAGATCTTTGCCACCTGTTCCGATGCCCGGTGGAGCGCCTGGGCCAGTTCCGTTTCCGCGGCGCGGTAGTACATCTCCTTGCCGGCCCGGCGGGATACGATAAGGCCGCCGCTCTTTAAGAGGCGCAGGTGATGGGATACGGCCGGACTGCTCATGCCCGTCATGGCTGCAATATTCAGGACACACTCCTCGCAGTGGCAGAGAATCCAGAAGATACGCAGCCTGCTGGGGTCTCCCAGAAGCTTCATGGCTTCCGCCACGGTGGAGATAGTTTCGCCGTCCGGCATGTGGGTAAGAACGTTCTGTTCCCGCAGGTCATGGCTGTGGGGCAGATTCACGGTGATTTTTCCGGTCATGCAGCTGCTCCTTTCCGGCAGTCCCGGTAAATCCCCTGCAGGCGTTCCAGGAGTTCCGGGGAGCAGTTTTCCTTCTTTACGATGTAGCTCTGTTCCTTTTTGCCGAAGATGTAGTAGTGGGTGCCGGTTTCCAGAATCCGGTCAATATCCGCGTAAGCAAGCTTCGAACGTCCGATGTTGCTGACGGATTCCAGATGATCCTCCCGGAAGGTAATCCGGCTCCGGGCATTGCGCATGGTGGTGGTGCTTCGGAACCCGTCTTTGATGTAGGTGTTGATGCGGCTTATCATGAACATGGGATAGGCCACTACCAGACCAAGGGCGATCAGCAGGAAGGCCCGGGCCCGTATCATGACAAATACGGCGGCGATAACCGCAAACAGGGCTTCAATGCCGATCATGACCAGCATCATCTTCCGGTCGTTCAGCGTCTGGGCGATGCACATCTTCCGGAATTCCGGGAAGGTATATTCGGTTTCTGTGGTATAAATATCATTTTTGGCAGCCATGGGAACAGGCTCCTTTCTGAGGATTATCGATCCTGCGTTCCTTTCGTCCGGCAGAGGGGAGGAGAAGATCACGGTGTGAACAGAAACAGTATAGCATGGAATTTCTTCATTTCCAACGAAAAACACCGCCCGGCTGTAGCCGGGCGGTATACCTTTCTGCATTACCGCATCAGGAAATTTATTTCGCCTTTCAGCACATCCATATCGATGCGCAGATCACCGTTGTAGATGGATACGGGAATATCCGCATCAAAGCCGTAGATATGCGGGAAGCTGTCATCTTCGAAGTTATAGACCAGCACCTGCTGCTTGTCCGGGTCGATGATCCAGTACTCCCGGACGCCGGCATTCAGATACTTCCAGGTCTTAAGGGTCAGGTCCTTGCCCCGGGTGGTGGGGGAGAGTACCTCCATCACAAAATCCGGTGCACCGAAGATACGGCCGTTCACCACCTTCTTCTTGTCGCAGACGATCAGGAAATCCGGCTGCACCAAGGTTCTGTCATCTTCGTCCAGCTGTACGTCCATGGGGGCGCTGACGGGGATGCAGGTGCCCTTATTCTCTTTGATATACTGCCAGACGCTGTTGTGAAACAAGGAGAGGATCAGCTGGTGCGTGATGTTGGGAGAACTCATGTAATAGATTTTTCCGTCGATGAGCTCTGCGCGGACGCCCTCCGGAAGATTGTACAGATCCTCGATCGTGTAGGAGTCATCCTTTCTTTCTGCGGTGCCATAGGAACCGGAAGATTCCCGGGTTTGGGAATGCTTTTTCTCTGCCGAGGTATACCGGGGGCCGGGCACCGAAGCCCGGACAAACTGATCCGGCGCCGAGACCCGGGAGCGATCCGGGGAGAGCACCTTCTCCAGGGCTTCGATGGTGGAACGCCGGGGAGACTTTGTGATGCCGCCCATGATCTTCTGTACCGTGGAGAGCGGAAGGCCGCTGCGCTCGGCCAGCTGCTCATTGCTGTATCCCAGTTCCTGTTTTCTCTCTTTCATCTCCTGTAATGTCATGGCCTTCCCTCCGTTCTGTGCATTGGCTGCTGAATACTTCCATAAAATGGCAAATGGAATACTGCATAGTCGTTTTATATCATGAATTATACCATACTGACCGGAACGGTTCAATAAAATATCATAAATAATTCCATTTTATTGCAAAAAAGTCCCTGCCGGCAGGGGCAGGGACTGGAAATGGACAGGAATTATCTGTATTACATACCGTTTTCCGATTACAGCTTCTTCATGCGGATCTCCGCAGCATAGGCATGTCCGGTAAGACCTTCGCCGTGCGCCATTCTGGAAACGAGAGGCGCGATGGCGTGCATGGCGTCCCGGTTGTAGCGCTGGTAAGAGCAGACCTTTAAGAAGGTGCCGACCCAGACACCGCCGGTGTAGCGGGCAGCCCGCACCGTGGGGAGCGTGTGGTTGGTGCCGCTGGCGTAGTCGCCGAAGACCTCGCCGGTCTCCTGGCCGATGAAGAGAGAACCGAAGTTGGTCAGCTCTTCCAGAATGCTCTCATCCTTCAGGATAACCTCGAGATGCTCGGGAGCGAGCGCATTTGCCATATCTACGATCTCGTGCATGTCATTCACAAGGATCACTTCGCCGTGATTGTCCCAGGATACCCGGGCGATCTCTTCGGTATCCAGGAACTGCAGTTCCTGCTCTACCGCTTTGATGACGGCCTCTCCCAGCTCGCGGCTGGTGGTGACGAGGATGCCCTTGGCCATCTTGTCGTGCTCGGACTGGGCAAGAAGATCGGCGGCGAGAACCTCCGGGTCAGCAGATTCATCCGCCAGCACCAGGACTTCGCTGGGGCCTGCAAAGAAATCGATGCCAACCTGGCCGTAGCACTGGCGCTTGGCCTCCGCCACATACTGGTTGCCGGGGCCGACGATGACATCCACAGGTTTGATCTGATCTGTTCCGTAAGCGTAGGCTGCGATGCCGTGGGCGCCGCCGGTGACGTAGATCTCATCGGCACCTGCAATATCCATGGCGACCAGGGTCTTCGCATTGATATATCCGGTGCCCTTCACGGCGGGAGAGCAGGCCGCAACCCGCTTTACGCCGGCCACCTTCGCGGGAATAATCAGCATGAGGGCGGTAGAAAACAGCGGATAGGAGCCGCCGGGCACATAGCAGCCGCAGGAGGAGACCGGAATCACCCGGTGTCCCAGGGAAGAGCCAGGGATAACGCTGAAGTTATCCAGCGGCTTCATGCACTGAAGCTGGGCCTCGGCAAAGGTTCTGATATTGGAGGCAGCCTCCTTTAGGTCGGCGATTTCCTGCTCGGTCAGCTGGGCATAGGCGGCCTGAATCTCCTCCGGGGTAACCCGGAACTGTTCTCTGGTATTCTTGTCAAACTGTGTATTGTATTCCAGGATGGCCCGGTCGCCCTTCTCCCGGACGTTCTGAATAATCGCTGCAACCTGCTCGGAGACACTTCTCAGCTCCTGGGCAGTGCGGGGGATGGATCTCTTGAGATATTCCATGGCAGTTCTCCTTTAAGTCTCCGGTAAGCATCTGCTGCGCAGTTTCACACGGCAGTGATGCATTGTGCGAAAGTAATATTCTGCATCATACCACAAATTGCAGATATACTCCATACCTTTTGGCAAACTATTCCTTCAGATCTTTCAGAGTCTCGATTTCATCCCGGATCTGCTTCATGTCGATCACCAGATCTCCGTCATAGATCCGGACGGGGATTTCGTCATCCAGGCCGTAGATAAAGGCCTCAAAATCCGAAGTAAAATCATATACCAGTATCTTCTCCTTCTCCGGGTCAATCATCCAGTATTCCCGGACGCCGGCTTTGGCATACTTGACAGCCTTTACCAGCATATCCTTCCGGCGGTCAGAAGCAGCGGGTGGCGATTGTGCGGGCGCTGGCCATGCATCCGGAGGTGATGCTGTTCGATGAAGTGACGGCGGCACTGGACCCGGAGATGGTACGGGAGGTGCTGGAGGTTCTGCTCACCCTGGCAAAGCAGGGACGCACGATGCTGATTGTCACCCATGAGATGTCCTTCGCGAAAGCGGTGGCAGATAGGGTAGTCTTTCTGGACGGCGGAGAGATCGTGGAGGAAGGCGTCCCCGGGGAATTCTTCACCTGTCCGAAAACAGATCGGGCCCGGAGGTTTCTCTCTACCTTCACCTATGAGAAGGTGGAAAAGAGCAGAACAGAAACGCCGGCATAGAAGAAGCCGGCGTGAAGGTACTGATTATCCGAAAGGCCGCATCAGCGCCCGGAGGGCGGTGCGGTCACAGAGAAGGGCCACCGGGAGGGAGAGCGCGGCGCAGAGAATGAGGGTTCCTCCGATCTGTACCAGCGGTGAGATGCCCAGGGGCATGACAGCGCGCATCACGAGGTCGATGAGCACGAAATAGTGGACCAGGAGAATGGAATAGCTCTGTTTTCCCAGACCGGATAAAAGACGCCGGCAGAGCCCCGGGAGTTTCCCCAGAAGCGGCTCTGCACGCAGCATCAGGATAAACATGCCGCCGGTGAGAAGGACCGAAAGAAATGACCGGTTTCCCACCACGTTCAGATAGTCGATGCGCGTCGAGGCTACGAAGAGGGCAAGGACCAGGGAAATGGGTCCGGCCGCCATCCATACTCTGTCCCATCTGCGCATCCAGGGCCTCTGCAGCAGATATCCCATCAGGAAGATGCCCGGGAAGCCGGAGAGAACCGGCGGAAAGACCGGCGGCACATTCCGGTACCAGCAGGCCGTCCGGATGGCGAGAAAAACCAGGATCGCCAGGGCGAGAAGCTTTTCTTTCTTTTCCGACAGGGCCCGCAGCAGCACCCGCAGAGGAACGGTGAGAACATAAAGACCGATAATCACGTACACCAGCCAGAAATGGGGCGCCGTCGGGATGTTTCTGGTGAGGAGGGCCGACAGGCTGTGGCGGAGCTGTGCCATCGGGGAAAGCACGGAGGCGCAGGTGCCCACGGTGTAAAACAGACTGTAAAGCAGCAGCGGCAGAACCACGGAGGTAAGCCGCTTCTTCAGGAAAGTTCCCGCGGATTCGCCGCGGACCGGCAGCAGCAGCGCGCCGCTGATGAGAAGAAACAGAGGCGTGGAGGCTGCGCCGAAGATGCAGCATACGGCAGCGGCCATATACATCTTACTCCCTACGGGGAGCACAAGACTCGGCGGCTGGGCCACATGCAGCAGAATCACGAAGAAGGCAGCGAGTACCCGGAGTACATCCGGCCAGACCATGCGCATCCGGGGGACCGGTGCCGCAGAACCGGGGGTTCCATGCCCGAATGGGGCTTTCGAAGAGGTTCCCGGGGCATCTGCCGGAGTTTTTCTCAGAGACGGCAGAAAGGCTGCCAGAAAGCAGAGCAGGAACAGCAGAAACCGCAGCGGATTCGCCTGTTCTTTTACCGCCGGGAGGGATATGGAATCGGCCGGGACCGCATAGCGGACAGAGACATTTTCCAGTGTAAAACTGTCATGAAAGCTTATCCGCGCATCGCGCCAATGGCCCGGCGGAAAGGTGAGAATGGCCTCGGTCGTGCCGGGCGCAAGATACCTTGTGGTCACCCGGAACCGGTCAAAGAGAAAACCGCCGGTGCTGTACAGAAGCTCGATATTCGCCGTGTCCGGGATGGGCTCGGCGAAGCGCAGCACTACCTGACCGGGATCCCGGTCGAGGGTCCATACAAAGCGGGGCTCCGGGCCGGAAACGGTATAGCGCCCACTGTCCACCGTGAAATCCGCGATCTCCACGGAAGTCAGGGAGAGCGGTTCTTCCGGATTCCCTGCACCCCGGCTTACGGCATAAAAAGAAACCGCGCACTCTAAAAGGAGGGCGGCAAGCAGGCAGAGCAGGAACTGCAGAAAAAGAGGAAAATGTCCCCTGTTATGTAACATACATATACCTCAATACAGAAATCTACAGCCATAATACCACACTTTGTTAGACTTGCGTAGCGAAACTGTGCTATGATGGGAAGAGGACCGGGAGAATGGAGCGGGATGCCTGCTGCAAATACCTGCCGGTCGGGGAGGATACAGATATGGCTGTTCGGATTCTGACAGATTCTGCCAGCGATCTTTCACAGGAATACGCAAAGAACCATGGAATAGAGGTGATTCCCCTGCGGGTCCGCTTCGGGGAAACGGAATACCTGGACGGGGTGACGATTACGCCGGAGGACTTCTTCCGGGAGCTGGAGAAGAAGGTTCTTCCGAAAACCAGCCAGATTACGCCCTATCAGTACGATGAATTATTCCGTGCCGCGGCGGATGCCGGAGATGAGGTTGTCTGCATCTGCATGTCTTCGGGTGTCTCCGGAACATGGCAGAACGCCTGCATGGCGGCAGAAGAATATGAAGGCAAAGTGTTTGTCATCGACAGCAAACAGTTCTGCATCTCTGAGGGAATCCTTGCCCTGGAAGCTGCGAGAATGCGGGATGAGGGGATGAGCGCCAGGGAGATTGCGGAGAAGCTGGAAGAAGATAAGGGACATGCCCACGTCATGTCCGTATTTGAGACCCTGGAGTATCTCCGGCTGGGCGGCCGGATGACCGCGGCAGCGGCCTGGGTAGGCGGCGTGCTGAACCTGAAGCCGGTGCTCACCATCGACGAGGGCGTGGTCCATGTGCTCGCCAAAGCCCGGGGCATGAAGAACGGAAACATGCTGATGCGGAAGCTTTCCGAGAAAGTGGGCGGCATCGACTGGAACCGGCCGGTGCTTTTAGGCTACACCGGCGTAAGCGATATCCGGCTGCGGGAATACATCGAAGACTGCATCGCATCCTACGGAGAAAAGATAAAGAATTTACCTATTGCGAAAGTCGGCGCCTGCATCGGAACCTATGCCGGGCCGGGAGCGATCGCTATCGCTTTCTTTGACAAAAACTGAGCCATGCGCAGCGGAAGAAGGAGAACCCTGTGGTCGGGAGCTTGCTCATGACCACAGGGTTCTCCTTCTGAGGATGCATACGGCGAAGCCAGTCAGTGAGCGGCTTTGCCGCGAGCTGACAGCATGGCTTAGTTTTTATGCAGCGGAAGAGAGACCGCCGGTCCCTTTCGGGAACCGGCGGTCTCCGTGCGTTTTACGCACCACGTAGGAAACAGGATGTACTGTCAGTTAAGCGCTTCAAATTCTCCGGTGTTGTACTGGACAAGAGCTGCATTGATGTCAGCGACGACAGTGCGGAGCTTGATATCCAGGTCATTCGTGAGCACCTGGAGAACGGCTTTTCTGCCTCTCTCATTCATGATGGGATCCAGAATACGGTTGAACTTGTCGACGATCCACTTGTGGTCGATGCCGTCTGTGGCTTCGCCGTTGGCGGAGTATACTTTGGTCTTGTAGATGGTTCCGTCGTTTAACTCGAACTCCACCCATGCAAGACGCTTTTCCGGGAACTGTGCTTCCATCTCCGGATCCATGACGAACTCCAGCTTCTTCATCATCTCGAGAACAGCCGGGTTGTCCAGAGCCTTGTTGTTCATCTGGCGGAAGCCCACTTCGCCGCATACGATGGCGGTTGCCACCGGGAAGGCGATGTTATACTGTGCCTCATCGGTCTCGTGAGGTACAATCTTGGAAAGCTGGGTTGCGGAATCGAAGGTGTGTACGGTAACCTTCTTAATGTCATCGGCTGTGAAGCCCTTCTCCGTCATCATCTCGATGGAGGCCTGGATGGGCTGGTGACCCCAGCGGCAGCAGGTGTAGGGCTTGAAGTAGAGATTCATGATCTCATAGGTCTTGCCCAGAGTATCCAGGAGATAGCTGTAATCGTCAAACTCCAGCATGTGGAGCTTTGCGGATTCGCCGGCCATGGTATCGAGAGCGGCGAGGGTACCGATCATTGCGCCGAAGGGCACGCCGTCCTTATTCATGGACGGATACTGCACGGAACGCATGACAGGAGTGAGCGGTGCGTGGAACTCAGCCATGGAAATGGCGGTGTTCATCTGCTCCTTCGTGAAACCGAAGATTCTGCCGATACCGGCTGCCGTGCCGACGGCGCCGTAGGTTCCGGTGGAGTGCAGGAAATTATAGAAGTCCTGGGTGCAGAGGCCAATGCGGACTGCGACATCGTAGGCCACAACCAGAGTGGTCAGGTATTCCCGATAGGTGATATCCTTTTCAAGGCCGGCGGCCAGAATGCCGGCGACGAAGGATGTGCCCGGGTGTCCCTTAATCATGTTGTGGCCGTCATCGATGTCGAAGGAGTTGGATGCGTGACCCATGGCAAAAGCGGCGCCCATGAAGCTGAAGCGGTCTTTGCTTCCCGGAATTTCCAGATTGCCGTCCTTTACCCACTCTTTGACCAGGCGCTTTCCGCACTGGAACTGTTCGCCCTTACTGCCGAGGATCAGGGCGATCATCAGATCGATACCGCAGTCAACTGCGCGGCTCTTTACTTCTGCGGGAAGATCTTCCCACTTTGTGTTCAGAACATAATCTTCTAACTTATAAGTCGTCGTATACTTTATCTGTGCCATATTCTGGTCCCCTCCCGGACCGGAAACGGGCCTACCCCTGCCATTCCGGCAGGCAGTAGGCCCGTAAGTAAAGGATGATATTGTATGACAGCTATTTAATGTCGTAATTACTTGTTATATACGCCGTCGTTCAGATATGCAAGGAGTTCTTCCTTGGACATGTTGTCGATGCCGACATAAGCAAGGCTGTACTTGCTGGTCTCGAAGAAGCTCTTCTTGTGCATTGCGCCGGCGATGGTGATCATCGCATCGATAATCGGGGTCTGAACGCCGTAGGCGACAGCCAGGTCATGATACATCTTGCAGCCAACCGGAACATCCTCTGTGATATAGCGGTGATGAATGGAATCCGGTCCCACATTACCCTGGTCGGTGGGCTCGTTCAGCGGGAATACAACGTTGTCGTTGCCGTTCTCGTCAAGTCCCATGTACTCCTGAGTCAGGATGGAGCGGCGGGAGAAGAAGGACTCATACTTGTAAGTCGGAACATCAACGCCGATGGCCTTCGCGATGGCAATCTCTTCCTGATAGAACTGATACTGCACTTCGCAGATGGATGGGCACAGGCCGTGGCTGTACATGGAGTAGGTCTTGTGGTCGTGTCCGCCGAAGATGACGCCCCAGTTCTCCATGGTGGACACGCCCAGAAGGGATGCCGGAACATGGATGACAGGGTTGATGTTGGAGAAGCCGATATCCAGGACAGTATTTCCCTTGGCCGGGCCTTCACCCTGGGTGACAGCGTCCATGCAGGGAAGATACTTGCTGGACTCTACGAACTTATCCCAATCCTTCATCGGAAGGGAAGCGCCGCGGAGGGTAATAGCACGATAGGAAGCTCTTACTTCCGGATACATAACCTTGCCCATCATCTTAACGCGGGTTCCGTAAGGAGCAGAAGACCAGGAACCGATAACAACATCGGCCTTCACACCCATCTCGCGCATGATCTTTCTGAGCAGCAGGGTTCCGTAGTTGTCGGTGAAGATGTGGATAACCTGTCCATCCTCAAGGAGGGGAGCCAGGTTCTTGAAGGTCGGCTCATGTCCGTATGCGCCCATGGCTACAACGATGATGCCTGCGCCCTTAACGGCCTTTGCCATATCGCTGGTAACCATATCAAGGTATGCCTTACCGCCGCGGTAGAAGCCGTCACGGTTGGTCTGCGGTCCGACCAGGTTAAGACCGGTCTTCTCAAGGTTCTTCAGGGTCTGAGCTGCGAAGGGCATCGCGTCAAAGAGTCTGACTTCCTGGCTGTCGCCTACGCCCAGCTTGCAGTCGACAGCGATGGTCTTTCCTACAGCGCCGCCGCCGATGACAGTGATAGGTTTCGTCTTCAAATACTCCATGCTCATAGTACATCCTCCTACAGAATTACTATCTGTGTAATAATTATGGTGCTTATCTGCACCTGTCTTTCGTCTATGGCTAGAGTATATACCTGCTGTTATCATTTGTAAAATGGATGGTATAAATAGCAACTATCGCCTGATTCGATGAAAAGATCCTCTGAAAAATGCATCCGCCCGGGCATGAAAACCGCCGCAGCGACGGGCATTTCCGGCTGCGGCGGCATAGTGTTCTCTGTAAAATACTGCTGTGATTATGGAAATCTGATTGTTCAGGCGTCCTCTTCGCCTTTGAGCAGCTCCGACATCAGAGTTACAAATTCTTTCATCTGCGGAGTCAGCCACTTCTTCATATGATAGAGAACCTGGATGTAATACTCCTGCTTGACGGCATTCTCCAGATTCAGAACCACCAGGTCACCGGACTCCAGCTCCGGTTTGATGAGGTAGTTGGGCAGATAGGAGATGCCCATGCCTTTCTTAAGAAGCTTTATAATGAGAGCCGTGTTGTTGACCTGTACGGTCGGAGAGAGAACGCAGTCGTACTCTGCGGCGGCATTCTCCACCGCACGGCGGTAAAGGCTCTGCTTCTCCGGTAGAACCAGCTTCTCCTGGGCAATGTCTGTGAAGGTCAGATCCTCTTTTTTCAGGATGGGGTTGTCCGGATTGGTGACAAAGGAGATGCCGGCTCTCTTGATGAGCGGTCTCTTGAAATCCGGGTCCACGATGCGCTTGCCCATGACAACGGCGATATCCAGGTCGTTGGCACGGAGCATCTCCAGCAGGGTGCTGGTGGTATGAGACTGGATTTCCAGTTCCACGTTCGGGAACTTCTGATTATACTGTACCACGGCGTCCGGCATAAAGGTCCCCAGGACGGATTCTACAACGCCCACCCGGAGCTTTCCGGACATCACGTCCACGCTGTTGTTTAGCTGGCGGATCTCTGTCAGGATCTTCATCATCTCGTTGGCATAGGTAACGAGATATTCACCGGCACTGGTGAGAGTGACCTTCTTGCCGATGCGGTCAAACAGGGTAACGCCCAGTTCCTCCTCCAGCGACTGAATATGGAAAGTCACCGTGGACTGTGCGTATCCGAGCTGATTCGCAGCCTTTGTGAAGTTCTGCAATTCTGCCACCCGCAGAAATGTCACCAGATTTCTGTATTCCATTATTTCCTCCTGCGTCTGCTGCATCGAAATTGGAAAATGTCGGGAAGTTCAGAGGTAAAGCACATGATATAGTGCCGTATATTTCATTATAGACCGCCCGAACGATTATGTAAAGCGAACAAAAACAATAAAAACAATCAGTCATTTCGATGGATGCGCAGGGATTGATTTTTGATAAGAAACGGACGCTATCGCCGCAGGCGGCGGTGCGTAGGCCTTCCGGGTTCTCGACAGAGTTGATGGATACTGATAAGGTTATCAGAAATACTTATAACGGGAAGACTTGTAATGGAACCGGGGATTCTGTACATTCATGGAAGATATCTGAGGATAACGGAAGGAGCGTTCCATTATGTCCGATGCAAAGAAAAGCTTTCTGGCGGCGGCCGCAGCCATCCTGATCTGGGGCACACTGGCTTCCACGGTAAAAGTGCTGGTGGGAGGCATGTCAAACCTGCAGACCCTGGCCATCAGCAGCTGGGTGGCCGCATTTCTGTTTTTTGCCGTCAATATGACAAAGAAAAACCGCAGGCAGATGCTTGCCTACGGGCCGCGGGAATACGCGGATATGGTCATCCTCGGATTCCTGGGGATGTTTGCCTATAATGCCTTCTATTTCTACGGACTGACACAGCTGTCAGCCCAGGAGGCCTGCATTCTCAATTATCTGTGGCCTGTGGCGCTGATTGTCTTCTCCTGCCTGATTCTGAAAGAACACTTCACCGGAAGAAAAGCTCTGGCAGTGGCCCTGTCCTTTGCCGGAATCGTCGTGGTGATGATGGGAAAGCGCGAGGGCGGCGGCGGAAACCTTCTTCTGGGAAGTGCCGCGTGTATCCTGGCGGCTGTCAGCTACGGTCTCTTTTCCGTACTGAATAAGAAGAAAAACCTGGATCAGAGCATCACCATGATGGTGGCCTGGTTCGTGTCGGCTGTCGGGGGCAGCATCCTCTGCACGGTATTCCATGCCTGGTCGCCCATGAGCTTCTTCCAGGTGCTGGGCCTTATCTATCTCGGCATCATGGTGCAGGCGGCGGCCAATCTGTTCTGGGCCATCGGCATTAATTATGCGAAGAATACTGCCCTGGTGGCGAATTTTGCCTTCCTGGTGCCGTTTTTGTCGGTGCTGGTTTCCACCACGATGCTCCATGA
>Ga0256407_10001864_pt1 | contig 42334 bp, 41 predicted proteins | sample RumenRJG_04DNA_FD_193489 | JGI IMG/M metagenome (GOLD analysis project Ga0256407, IMG submission 193489) | Bovine rumen microbial communities from Lethbridge, Alberta, Canada - RJG_04 | ecosystem: Host-associated > Mammals > Digestive system > Stomach > Rumen | place: Canada: Alberta... | reverse complement strand
CCACCAATGCGTGAAATGCCGTTGATTTCGTCTGAATCGCCGAAGTATGAACCGCCTTTCTTGCCAAGGAAAATGACCATGTCATGCAAATTAAAACCGAAGCCAACATGGTCAGAAGCAAGGAATACTATGCCCGCGGCCAACCGTGTGCCTAATCCAAATTGAATTTTATCAACGCTTATGGCATGATTATTATAACTGTTGTCCTTTCCTTGAGCAGTTCCCACGCCCAGCCCGAGGGATAATTTACCAAGCCATTTGCGGTGAAAAAGATGGGCATAAATCAGAGAGGGACCGATATAATTGAGACTGACTTTGCAACCATGAATATTGGTTTCGTTATGATAGAAGGATATCCCATAGTCAAATCCTCCCACTTTGATGCCAGCGTATTCCACACCCAATTCCACTCCAGCCTGCAGTTTGAACTCTCCTTCAGAGGTATATACTTTCGAGTTTATCCACGATGGCCCCATCTCGACGGACAGTGACCTTATTTCAGTCCCATTTTTGAAGGGGTTTTCCATGGTGTTGTTCTCGCTATGCTCTTGCGCATGAAGGGCAATGGAGAAAACAAGCAAACAGAGTAACACAACTTTTCTCATCTTCTTCGTTTAAGTTTAGACTAATTAAGATAATTCACACTTAATCCAGTAGTATTTTTGATTTTTGAGAAATATCCCCCAAAAATCAATGTTTGCAAATATCATATAACGCTCGATATGGTATGATTTTCTCATTGAGAACTGATTATTGAAAACCGTCCCCGATGATCGAACTGGATTCTTCGATGACTTGAAATAAATTCTCATAGTTAACAACTCTATCAAAGTTAATTTTCCAAACATCCAACTCAAATAGACAATCATCCTTATCAATATTAAGCGAAACAATGACAGGTATACCATCGGCATCCTTGAACATGATGTCGCTGATTTGTTCCTTGAATATGCGATTTTTACCTGCAGATTCTTTGGGGAGTAATAATAAACTTCCCATTCCATCCTGCAACTCACATACTTTTAGGCCAATTTCCCAGTTTGGCCTCTTATAATGAGCTTTGTTTGCTAAGAAATGGATAATACGCATTTCTTCATTTGAAGGATTTCTAATAGATTTATTTGACTTCAATTTTAATGTATATCTTTATAATCAGGTATAATGTCGAATAAGATAGAAGATGCCTTTATAAAAGGATTATTGTAATTAATTATATAATTGCGAGATACTTCAATACTTCTAAAAAGAAATGTACTGTAGGACTCACTTTCTAAAGGAATAGTATACCAACTGTCAAAAGTATATTCAATCAATCCGTTATCATTCAGGAACAGTACATCCCCCCCCAATATAGGAATATTTAAATCAGAATATAAGTCAAGGGCACAAAGAGCATCTTGTTTATTAAGTGCTTTAATAATGACTTCTACATCATCATTAAACCCTTTGATTCTTTTTAAATCATATCCTCTATTTTGGAAAAATAACCTAAGTCTTTCTTTAATTTCCATTTAATTTATTGACGTTTCCCACCCTTTGACGGTCGGTTTTTGATAATTAAATTAGTTGTCTTTTAATAACATACATGTCACATTGCATTCAAGCAGCCTTGTCAAGCTGTTCAAGAGATTCAATCATGACATAGTATTTCTTGAGAGATTTCTCGTCCTTGATAACGTATCAATTTCCCCGTCCCCTTGATACAGGTGATGATGTATCCCTTCTGTGGGTTCATCTGTGCTGTCAACTGCACGGGTATCATTGCCAATGCCAGCAGGAATAAGACGATAACTTTTTTCATGTCAGTAATATATTGAAAGAATTGATAATGTAAATTATCTGTGAAATCACCCTAAATGCGACGGATCATTTAGAACCGTCCCCGATGGTCATGATTAATCAACATAGAACTTATTTTTCTCTTTTATTCTATCTGCTATATGTAATAACAAATAAAACCTTTCAGTGAAAGCCGCATACATGTCATAATGTATGTCTTTTAAAAAAGACATGATGTTTTCATAACCTACATACCTTTCCTTGTCTTGAGATAGCACTTTCCACGCCGTGCCTTCAAAATACCATTGAGGTTCAATGGTGATGCTCCCGGCGTTGTTGCAAATCAATTCTATTATCAATGTCGGCTTGGAATGGGCACCTATATAGGATGTAGGTGAGGTGGATGACTCTATGATGTTGGCAATATCACTGCGACTTAGTGACATGAATGCATCTTCTTCCAGTAAGTATTGTTCTTTCTTGAAGTCATCCAAAAAGGGTAAATAGTTGTCAAGGCTGTCTTTATCGTTGATAATCTTTATGTATTTGGAATAATCGTCTTTCGTAATTTTGATGAATTCGCAGCGGTCTTCGATAGCGTACGTGTTGCAATCATTCAGCAGTTTTGACACACTTTCCTTGGATATGGTCTCTGGCAACTGCCGGGCATTATGTACATTGTGTGATTTCTCCAACTGCAGTTTATAAGCCTTTTTATGAAATGCATAGCACGCCGTGGAGCGGTATATCCCATAGCCGCCATTATGATAATCATATGTGATACGAATGCTATCAATTTCATTTTGACCTTTTGCCAATCCATACACACAAGTGTTGATTAACAAGATGAGAATGACCAGCACCTTTTGATTCAAATTATTTACAATTCCCATGGTTTATTTGCTTCTTTTCAATAACACGATTATCTTTATGAAATACTAAATAGCCTGTATTCTCTTTATTTATTTCTAAAACATTTTCAACTCCAATATTTCCTGTATATGAATGCTCTATGCTTTCAGCTGAACCATGCGCTTTAAAAACTCTATGAGAATCTGACGGGAAGAAATTGGGATTTTGCAAAAATGACTGTTCATTAGTTTCATGCATCAGGCAGTAAGCGTAGATGTCACAAAATGGTGATGCTGGCTCATTTCTTTCGTCTTTGGGATGGGCAAGAAGATGGAGCCTTTCCAAAAAGAAAAGGTAATCCGATTCTTCATGAAACAAATCCTGTCGGTTTATCCCACGAAGCATGACATGGTAGATGCCGGTATTACTATGTCTTCCCGCCTGTCTTGCCATAACGATTGAATTTCTTTGCAAATCTAATTCTATTTTCTCATTCTACAAAAGGAAATCGAATAACGTATCAATTTCCCCGTCCCCTTGATACACAAATTCCCCGTCCCTTCTATACATGTCGATAAGTAAAAAAATTACCAAAAGGGGATTAACAATTTGTAAAAGGCTTTATCGTCTGGAAATTTTATAGGATGATTATAGACATCTGATGATTTTATATAAGTCAAGTAATTATAAATATACCCTTTAACGAGGCATAAATAGTAACCCTTGGGTTTCTTTTCAAACTTCATCTTGCAATAATGCTTTGTTTTGTAATCTATATCAGGATAAATCAAACTTCCTGGATCAGGCATTCTTAGTAACAAATTCAGGAAATATTCAGAGTAAAATGATGTGCAAAGATCATAAATAAAAAGAGGCTCGTATATATAAACATTATTCTCTCTAATGATATTATTATAGTTCTTGACGTTGGATACTTCGCTACTGTCACTAAATAAATAATTATGCCCATCATGCCTGCTTAATATCACACTTTCATTTTCAAAATAAAGCGTGTCTATGAATAGATATGAATTATAACTTCCATCTTTATCAATCATACAGTTTGGCGTCTTATATTCATCAAATACACGTATCTTATTTTGAGAGAATAAACATGATGTGATGCACAAAGATAAAATAAAAACTGTAAACTTTTTCATCTATTTGTTTTTCTTACTCTATTAAAAACATGACGGTCAAAATTCTCCCCATTTACGATTAAATGACCTTTCCCTGCATTAGGGACACCATTCCTGTTAGGAAGAGAGCCTTTAAGGATTTCTTTTATATATTTTTTATATATTTGATCATTTCTATTTTCATCGGATGATGAAGATGTCATTAGACCAACTGGATGGTGTTTCAATCCGACTGTATGCCCTATCTCGTGTTTTCCAGTTAAAGGATTAGAAGAACAAATTCTTATTATTCTACCACTGCGTGTTTCTCCATTCTTTGCGTTGCCAAAATCATCATTATCGAGTTTATCAACGGTTTGATATGTATTTGTATCAACAAATCCACAACTATTTAACGAATTGTAAAGTGATTGAGAATCTGAAAGATTTGATATATTTTGAGTTATCATATTATTGTCGATAGAATAAGATTCTAAGGTGTTATCTACAACGATGGGAGTAAACATAAAATTTATTATGTAATTCCCAGCAGAGAATTGACCACTCTGTTGATTCCAATAATTACAATCATTTGAACATCTCTCATAATCTCTTGCCGTACATAAGAAAAAAGCAGAGATTAAAATTGTACCATTATCATTGTCAACATAAACAGAGTAATCTCTCCCATCAGAATCTATGTTTATTAACGGATTATTCGCACAATACGCATACGGGCTCACATCATAGTACTTCTCGCAGAGCGGGTCCATCCTGTCCCACCTGCCGAGCACCGGGTCATACTGTCTTGCGCCGTAGTCGTAGGTGTCAAGGCCGTGCATCCTGTCCAGCTCCTTGCCGTTGTACTTGTACGGCTGCATGTTGGCATTCATCACGGCTTCCGAATCGGTGTAGGGCGCGCCATACGGGTAGTAGTTCGTCACCTGCTGCACCGTGCCGCTTGCATCCACCACCTCGCGGTTGTTGCCGAGGTGGTCCTTGTTGTAGTAGTAGAACTCGAAGGTGTAGGTCGTGGGATTCACGAAAGTCGCCTTGGCATAGCCGCCGTCGAAGAGGTAGCGGTCCACCATGCCGTCCTTTACCACGAGGCTGCCGCCGAGCAGGTACTGCGTGGAGCCGTCGTACATCACCTGCCCCTGGGTCAGCGCGTCAGGCTCCGCGCCGAAGGGCACCGTGACGTTCGGAGCGGCGACATAGTGCTCCACGCCGAGCTTCTCGCCTGCGGCACTGTATGTATACCTCGTCTGGCTGCCGTCGGTGAAGTATATCCTCCGCGGGTTGTTGTAGGCATCGTGGGTGACGTACGCGATGCCGCGCCCCACGTCGCTCACGAGGGAGCCCGAGGCGTTGTAGGTGAGCGGGTTCTCACCCGGCATCCCGTCGAAGTCCGTGGCTCCCGCGTATGGAAGGCGGGTGGCGTTGTCGCGCACGCTCGTGAGCATGTTGCCCCCGTATGTCATGTAGAGGTCGTCGACCAGCCCGAAGGCGCCGTGCAGGTTGTCCGTGAGTCCGCGGCGCCGCAGCCTGGTGATGTTGCCGTTTTTCTTCATAGATGATATATCTTCTTCATTCATGTTGAACGTGATAAAACGAATCAAAATCTCCGTCCCCTTGATACATTTAATTTATTGACGTTTCCCACCCTTTGACGGTCGGTTTTTGATAATTAAATTAGTTGTCTTTTAATAACATACATGTCACATTGCATTCAAGCAGCCTTGTCAAGCTGTTCAAGAGATTCAATCATGACATAGTATTTCTTGAGAGATTTCTCGTCCTTGATAACGTATCAATTTCCCCGTCCCCTTGATACATTCCTTTAAACAAAAGTAAATCCGATTAACTCAGATAAAATGTCTGAAAATTATTTGTTGACAACCATTTTCTTTCCATTAACGATGTAGATGCCATTAGGTAAATTCATACCTTGCTCCCAATGATTGGCAATCTTAATACCTTGAATGGTATAGATACCAGAAGATTGAGGAAATGAAGAATTTGAAGTCTTAGGAGAAGTATGAATATGCGTCGTTTCCCTTATATAAAAATTATAGGTTTCGCCATATACAATATCGTCTTTGGTTTTCGCATAAGCGCAATAATGATATTCCCCTTCATTCAAGGAGTCAATGGTCATATTCATTATGTTCTGATAAATACCATCGCCATCAAAGGGATTATACGACACATTGCCAGTGGCAATTTCTGTAAGCATGAAACCATATTCAGTTATTGGCATGGTTCCAGCAAAACAATAGCCTTTCAACGAAACCTGTGAAATGCCTGTCTCGGAATAGGGACTGGTATAAACTGTAGCATTGACGTTATACTGATACTGTGTCGGATCAAATTCCACCCATTCCCCATAAAAACTATTGCCGTTTTTGTCGGTGTAAAAAGGCCTGATTTTCAATGGTTGCTGTTCCGTGGAGTAATAGAGTTTTGTCCTTGTCAGGATAATGCCGTCGCATATCGCACCTGCTGTTATCATGCGTGATACCAAATCCGAGTCAACTGGCACAATTTCATGCTGTATATTCCTTTTCGACTGCTCATCCCATATATTGGATGGAGTTTCTGCTAGAACCACATCTTTTTCTACCATGGTGACTTTTGTCTTTTGAAACTCCAAAGTAGGAGTAGTCACGGCATAAGAACCATAAATCGTCTCGCCACAGGGGTTTGTGAAATAATATTCCAAGATATTCTCCTTTCCGGGACTGCATGTGAGGAATATGCGTCCATGGCCTTCGTCCAGATAGCTGTCTTTCTCTACCCAGAAGTCGTTGATTTTCATGTCGCAATATTTGATGTCAATACTGTCAAGTCTGATAGTGGTGGGGCCCGTTGTGTATATCGGTGTGTCAAACATATATAAATGTTCGAATCCTTTGCAGTATATTAGAGGATCGTCAAGATCTAGAGCTTCTTCCATCTCATATTCCATTTGTGACACGAATTCTCTCCATGTCCAGACTGTGTTTTTGTGCTCTTTCGATCCTGTTAGAGACCTTGCACCAAAAGTGGCATCACCATATATATAGATCTTACAACCACAATCATAGAAAGCACCATTCTCTATGTTAACATATTGATTGATTGTAACGGTATTCAAACTTCTACAACCACAGAAATTGAAGGAGCCTATTTCTTTCACCTCTTTAGGAACAACGATGTCTGTCACCAATTTGTCATTCAAATATAGGTTGTGAGCATAATAGAGTGGGTTTTCGGTATTCCACCAAAACCATAAGCCCATCCATTTATTCAAGTCACTGATATGTATCTGATCAAAAGAAGGACAATCTTCAAACGCCCATTGCCCAAAACCAGTGACAGATGGTGGAATAGTGATGGATTTTAGGTTTGGACACCCTTGGAATGCCCTGGAACCATAAGATTCGATGGTAGATGGCAAAAATACAGACTTGATGTTTTGGGCATAGCTAAATGCTCTATCGCCAATGCTCGTCACAATGAATTCATGACCATCGTATTTTATGGAAGACGGTATTGTGACATCCCCCTGAAGATATGAATAGTTTTCTGTTTGCTGAGAATCATCCTCAATCGACATTACAACTTTAGCCGTCTTGGTTTCTTCATCAATAGAATACCATAAATCTCCTATATTCACATTCTGAGCAAATAATGTCGCTGATGTGAATAACAATAGAAATGTAATAACGTCCCTCCTCATAACTTAGTAGTTTTGTGATTCCGTCGTAAAAATAGATAAAAAATTAATATTTAGCAAATTATTTAAGGCAATTATTGTACGTTACTCGATTTTTGCTAATATATGCAATTGTTCATCATCATCCAAAAAGAAGACCATGCAATTGTTGCGCATGTCATCCCCCAAATGGCAATTTGCATTATTTTGTATATGCGCAATAAATGCGCAATCGAGATTTTGATTCAACAAAAATAAGAATAAAACAAATCCACACAAAAATATCGGCATAGAAAGAGTACACAAATAGTACACGACTTTGGCATATGCCTAAACATCAATATTTTATAGAGTCTCAAGATTCTTCAACAAAGCCTTGGCATCCTTGCTGTCGAATAGTTTGTAGTTGGCAGAAGCCTTCATATTGGAAACCCTTTGCTTGGAGGTGCCAAGAAGCACCGTGATTTCACCATTGGAAAAATGAAGCATTGTCAGCAAACAAGTGTATATCTCTTGCTGACTGAGATTGTCGGAAAGAATGATTATCCTATAAAGCGAAGGATCGGTATATTCCATCGTTTCCATCAATAGTTTCCAGTCTTTTTGACATGGCAATACAGGATGGGGTTTTGGAATGGCCAAGTCCCTGAACTTCTTCACGATGTCACTTTTGGACAAAGCCACTTTTTTCATATCAGGAGAAAGCCCCTCAAACATGGTCTTCATCCGATCTAATTGAGATTTGAGCTGGCTATTCTCGTTCTCTTTTTCTCTCAGTGCTTCACCCCTGTCGAATTTGAGCTTTTCAGTTTCATGACACGCTTTTCGGTATTTAGACATAAGATTCGTATAATCTATTCCGATTTTTTCCATCTTTTCCTTCTGTTTTCTCTTGTAGAGATAAAAAAGATAGGCAGATACCACGGCAATAAGAAAAAAGAATATAAACAACATCATTGACATCCATTTCGTCCTTTCTGCTTTAACAGCCATTGCTTTAGACTCTTTCTGCAATCGACCATATTTATTGTATGCAGCTGCTTGTGCTATGGCATCGGCTTGGTTCTCATTGAATATCTCATCACCACTTTTTTCATAAAGCAAGGCATATTTTGAAACGGAGTCAATCATCCCCTTATTCCGATACAGTAATAATAATCCCTTGTTTGCTTGAAAATCATGATTTAGATGGACTTCTTGCAGTTTCCTAAAAAGCAGTTCAGCAGAGTCATTTTTCTGAATACCCAAATAGTAAAGACCTTTGCTGTAGTAATAGCCTTCCCTGCCTCTGCTGATATTGCCTTTTGAGTCGAAAAGGCCAGACTCCGCCTCAAATGTCTTCATCATCTCTCTAGCTTTATCGTAATTGGAATTCAATAGATGTATATAGATGGCCGTGGGGTAAACGCCTGCCGCCTTTTGATGCATTCCATGACTTTCGTATTCCTGGCGGCATCGTTCGGTAATGTGGAGACAAGATACGGTGTCACCCATATCATAATAGGGGCCTATTGTCATCTCAATACCGCGGATGTGATTATATATATCACCACTTTTTAGGGCAAAATTGCTGCAATGATTCCATGCTGCTAACTCCTCGTTTGGCATACACTGAGACCGATAGATATTTGCCATTTGTCCATAGATGCGAAAAAGGTTATGAAAATCACAATTCTGAGAAGTCGTGTCGGAACAGGCCACGGCATCCAGGAAGCACTGAAGTGCACGGGGAGCCTCTCCCATGTCACTATAAGCACGTCCTAACATGTAGTATGCCATCATTCTCTCATTGGGCGTGCCGTGACGGTCATAGTATTTAACCAGTTCCTTTTGTAGGCTGTCATCACTGAACACGGTGTCGCATTTGTTTTGTGCCATAAGGCGAAGGAGTTGCCATCGACGGAGGTTTTCTGTTGAAAAATCATGGGATGACGGTTCCAGAGAGTCGAGCATGGCAAGGGCGGAATCGGGGCGGTCGTTGATAATACGCTGTGCTGTATCAAGCACAACACGCTCCTTCCCACCACCTACACAGGCAGTGAGTATCACTGTCGTGACTACTATGTATAACAGGTTCCGCATTTTTGTCAAATAATATATCTTAGTTTATTGCTTAAGATAAGTCATGGACGCAAGTACAACGTATTACAGGTGTGTTTCACTTCACTCCAAACCGACGACATTGTATTTATACATCGTGGCGTATAAGGCACATTGTTGGCATAACCTGATGTTCTCGGCTGTCACAGGGACAGTGCCCTCTACCGCCAACTCCTCGTCAGAGAGTTTCACCAAGGCGTTGTTACCATAGACGGAGACATGGAAAACGGGCTGTAGCAAAGACTCAAACACGGTGCAGGCTGCCACATACCGCCCTACCCCATGCGTGATGTGCCATTTGTCGCGGAGAAGATAGGTGTCGTTCAACAGCGAAGAGTTGCGTGCGTTTTGGATGGCGATACCAACCGAAACGATATTGCTGATACCATATTCCGCCACCAATCGCTTTGCACAACTCACGTTGCCCACCAATTCTTTAGGCGTGACAGCAGGGGTGTGGCCCCATGGCATCTGATAGGCAATCCTCACCTCCGGATTCTTGCAACAAGAAGTGATGATGCCGAGGAGTTCAGGCGTAGTGTCCTTGAATGATGACCATTCGTAAGAGAGGTCACTTCCCTGCACAATCATCACCACATCCCAATGTTGGGAGAGAACCTGTTGCAATGTCCCCTCTCCACGCATTTTCAATTGGCCTACTGTATTATATACGTTTATCGTTTCCCCAGACTCATACTTGTCTATCCATGTCTGGAAATTGGAAGCGGGAATGAAAAAGTTGTAAATGCCCAATCTACCCTGGTCAATATCAGTGGAGTCGACGATGGCTTGCAGATAGCACGTGGAATCGTAGGAAAAACTATTTCCCAAAATGAGAATTCTCAAGGAATCAGTGGCGATGGGATATGGATGCTGCATCATCAACTCACCCATACGCTTGTCGTAGTCATGGGCATCGGCAGTGAAGGTGACGCTGTCTACAGCACCAGATTCAAACGCGGCCACAGAATGGCCTTGATGAACATTCATCATCACCACTTCCTGGGCGAAGCCCAACCATGATGACATGGATAATGACAATACGATGAAGGATCTTCCAATTAAACTATTCATATTCATATATGCCTGATTGTCAAATTGAAAAAAGGAGGGTTTTTCTTTCATTGCAAAAGTACTACATTTCCTCTTCATCACCAAAAAAAAGCATGATTTCATTGCCGAAGGGCAATAACACTTGTAAATGTCAATAATTATTGCTACTTTTGCAATCCACAAACAGCATGGGAGCAGAACGCTTGCTGCCACCATGGCAAAAATGCAAATAATGAAAAATATCGTCATTGCCGCTGGATATGCCACAAGGCTTTATCCCCTGACAGAAAACTTCCCCAAGCCACTGCTCAACATCGGTGGACGCTCGATACTCGAGCGGATGCTCGACGACATCGACAACATCGACGACATCGATGAGCACGTGATAGTGACCAACCATAAGTTCGCCGCCATTTTCGAGGAATGGAAGGCAAAGAGCACTTATAAAAAGCCCATCAGAATCATCGACGATGGCAGCACAAGCAACGACACCCGCCTCGGTGCCGTGAAAGACCTGTTGCTTGCCATCGAGGAGAGTGCAGCCGACGACCACATCATGGTGGTAGCCGCCGACAACATCCTCGACTTCTCTTTCCAGGGATTCGTCGACTTCTTCAAGGAGAAGCAAACCTCGGTAATCATGTGCTATCACGAGCCAGAACTGAAACGGCTCCAACGAACTGGAGTGATCAAGGTGAATGATGACATGCTGGTGCTGGAGATGCAAGAGAAACCAGAAAGGCCTGTGTCAGAATGGGCAGTACCTCCCTTCTACATCTATCACCGCTCCGACCTGCCGCTCATCAAAGACTGCATGAACCATGGCTGCGGATTCGACGCGCCGGGCAACCTGGCCCATTATCTCACCACCGTGACGAAGATTCACGCCTGGCAGATGCCCGGGCACCGCTACGACATCGGTTCTCTCGACAGTTACAAAGAAGCACAAGAGCGTTTCCGCATTTAGTGGAAACGCTCTTGTTTTTGAAGGCAGGACGACTGTTTTAGGGGGACTACAAGCCTGTCCGTGCCTCGACTACATTCACCACATAGTCGCCCAGTTTCTCGCACTCAGCAATCAAGTCGGTGAACATCGCGCCTACGGCATAGTCATACTCATGATTGTTGATGGCCTGAATGTTCTCCGCTTTAAGATTGTTGCGCAACGCATTGATATCAGCCTCTATCTTGAACGTCTCCTTCACGTTCACCTCTTCACGGCGACCATTCATCACCTGATTCATCTGAGTGAGTGAGTTGTCGGTGAGATGGAACATCTCCTGCACATTCTTATGCAGCGTTTCCGTGAAAGTCTTGCCCGACTCCTTCTTGCGGCGGATGGTCCTTGCCAGGTTGTAGCAAGCATCACCAATACTCTCAATCTCGCTGATTTCACGCATCATCTGACGAATCTTGCCTTTGGTATCATCGGAGAGATGGGCATTGCTCACTTGTTCCAGATAGCGGGCTATTTCAATCTCCATATTGTCGGATATGCCCTCATATTTCTCAATGCGCGCAAACAATTTGTCAAAGTCGGGATTCTCTTTCTCCTCGTCAGACATATCGTACAACTGCTTCACCATGTCGAACATGCCCTGGATACGCTGGCTGAAAAGGGTAATCTCCTTCTGTGCCTGATAGACAGAAATTTCCGGTGTCTTCATCAGACCGCCCTGGATATAGCGTAGGCGCGGCTCGTCTTCCTCGGTAGTGGCTTTCGCCTTAATCACCTTGCAAACCAGTTTCTCAATGAGCGGGATGAACCAAATCAAGATGAAAGTGTTGATCAGGTTGAAGCAAGTGTGGAACGCCGCCAGCACAAAACTCAACTTGGCAGCATTGGCCATGAATGCTGTCTCTCCCACACTCTCCTTTGTCATGGTGACATCATATCCCACCAAGCCGCAAACCATGTTGACGAAGGGATGGAAGATGATGAGAATCCACACCACGCCGAATATATTGAAGAACATGTGGGCGAAGGCAGCCCTTCGGGCTTGTGTGCCAGCCGACAATGCCACGATATTTGACGTTACGGTGGTACCGATATTCTCACCCATCACCAACGCGATGCCCTGGTAGATGGGCAACACCCCACTTGAACACAAGATCATGGTGATGGCCATCACTGCTGCCGAAGACTGCACGCACATCGTCAGGATACCACCGATGATGAGGAAAGTTATAGTAGTGACAAAACTGTCGGGGTCGAAACTGGAGAAAAAATTGAGTACAGCCTCCTGCTCGCCAAGGTGCATGTCGATGCCAGTCTGACGGAGTGTACCAAGACCCAGAAACATGAAGGCTATACCATAAAGGAAATCTCCAGCCGTTCTGCGTTTCTTGCTGTAAATGAGGATGATGGCAATGAAGAACGCAGGCCATACGAAATCACTGATATTGAATGAAAAGCCAGCCGACATAATCCATGCGGTGAGCGTGGTACCGATATTGGCACCCATAATCACACTGATGGCCTGTGCCAATGTAAGCAAACCAGCACTAACAAAAGACACCGTCATCACAGTCGTGGCTGTTGATGACTGTACGGCCGATGTCACGAACATACCCGTGAGCATACCGGTGAAACGGTTGGTCGTCATTGCGCCAAGCACGTGGCGTAGTTGCGGACCAGCCAATTTCTGCAGAGCATCACTCATGGTTTTCATACCATACATCAACAATGCCAGGGAACCCAGCAATTTGAATGCCAATAGAAGATAATTCTGTGAATCCATAGTTATATTATTTGTATGTTATATCTTACTTTACAATGTGCCCAGCCGAGCTGTTTCGCCGGGAAAGTTGGGCCATAGAAACTGCGAACAAACATGCCGTCTCTGTGCGCAACCTGCATTCGCCAAGAGAAATGGAGATGAATCCATGACTTTCGGCCATTCTCACCTCATCAATGGAGAAATCGCCTTCAGGACCTATCATTATCGTAATATCCTCATCGGGGAGCACTTCTGGTGATTGAAGCAGGTCATAGAAATCGGTCCTTGCCACTTCCTCATAGCAATGGGCGATGCACTTGATCCCCTTTCTTGGTTGACAGACGAACTCCTCGAAATCCATCATCTCGTTGACAACCGGTTTCCAAGCCTTGCGGCTCTGTTTCACGGCCGACACCACAATTTTCTCTATACGACCGCATTTCACCACCCTGCGCTCAGAGAAACGGCAATTGAGAAACGACAATTCGTCGAAGCCTATTTCGGTGGCTTTCTCTGCCATCCACTCCACCCTGTCGATGTTCTTTGTTGGTGCCATGGCCAAGTGGATGTGTGATTTCCACAGCCTGGACTGAGGCATGACCTCCAATACATCATAGCAGCATTTCTTTGAAGTGGCCATTGAAACCACGGCATGATAGAAACTGCCTCTGCCATCAATCAGGTAAATGTCATCACCCTCAGTCAACCTCAAAACCCTCAAGGCATGCTGCGACTCTTCTTCAGGGAGAATGCCTTTATCTGTCTCAGGGACAAAGAAATATCGCGATTCTTTCATGCTTTGCTTTCACTTTTTGATCGCCGCTGGAGTTCATCTCTCAACTGTGAGGCCTGTTCATAGTTCTCTTCATTGACGGCTTTTTCAAGTGCCTTCTTCAACATATCGGTAGTGATGACATTGACAGGTATCGACACCGCCACCGAATTCTCGTCATGAGGCACACTCTGTCGCAGGAGAAGGGTCTCCTCTATGAAGACCGGAATATCAGCAATTTGGGCCAGCAATATAGCATCGCTGGCCCTCATGGGAATGGCTTGCAAGATATCGGGCATGTAGAGGAGAGTCTTGTACTGGCCATCGATCAGGTCGTTGATGACCACTTGAAACCGCATGTCAAGATTTCTCACCACTACTTGCCACAATACCTCAGGCAATAATCTGTCGATAATCTCCGCCTTCGACAAACGAAGCCTGAACTGATAGACCGTGTGTTTGTCGCAGACCATCGACAATTGACGTGTACCGTCCTCATTGGTCAACATAAGGACGCCCACATCGTCGTTGCCGACGATTTCGTTTACATTCTTGTAGTATAGCCTTACCAAGGCCATTATTTCTTCGATTTTTCAGGATGGAACACCAGCGCGAAGCATATGCCCACCACAAGGGCAAACCCAGCGAAAATAAACCAGCATGTCTGCCACTCTCCCAAGAGATAGTCGCCTTGCCAAGAGCAGAAGTGGTTGATGATGGCACCTGCTGCCAATGTACCGATTGTGGCTCCCACGCCATTCGTCATCATCATAAACAACCCTTGAGCCGATGCTTTGATGGAAGGCTCACACTCTTGGTCAACGAAGATGCCACCCGAGACGTTGAAGAAGTCGAAGGCCACACCATAGACGATGCACGAGAGGATGAAGAAGATGACACCTGGCATAGCAGGATTGCCCACGCCGAAGAAGCCGAAGCGGAACACCCACGCAAACATTGACATGAGCATGACCCCCTTAATGCCGAACTTCTTGAGGCAGAAAGGAATCATCAAGATACAAAGGGCTTCGCTCATCTGCGAGATAGAAGTCAGCAACGTGGCATTGTTGGCGGCGAAAGAACTGGCCACTGCCGGGTCTGTGCTCCCCTTGAAACTCGTGATAAACGGTCCGGCATAGCCGTTAGTCACCTGCAGGCACATGCCCAACAGCGCAGAGAAGATAAAGAACAATGCCATCTTCTTTGTCTTGAACAACCTGAAGGCGTTCAAGCCGAAAGACTCGACCAAAGAAGTCTTGCCTTCTTTCTTTACCAGCGGACAAGCGGGCAAAGTGAAACAATAGGCAAAGAGCACGAAACTGAGCAACCCGGAAACAAAGAACTGCATGTGGGTGTACTGGAACTTATTCGCGTTCTCTCCCAAGGTGAACAGGAACGAGCCGCCATCCCATACCGCGCAGTTGACGAACCACATCGTGGCAATGAAGCCAACGGTACCGAGCACACGGATAGGCGGGAAGTCCTTGACCGTGTCCATGCCGTTGCGCGTAAGGATGGAGAAGGCCGTAGTATTGGCCAGCGCAATGGTGGGCATGTAGAAGGCGACACTCAGCGTGTAGAGTGTGATGAACGTGGCTTTGTCGGGGGTGGGATTGTTCATACCCATCCACCAGCAACTCAACATGAACGCGCCTGCGAGCAAATGACAGAGGCCAAGCACGCGCTGAGGCTGCATGTATTTATCGGCAACAATACCCATCAGCGTAGGCATGAAAATAGACACAATACCCTGAATGGCATAGAACCAAGGTACCTCGGCACCCATCCCTGCTTTTCCAAGATAATTGCTCATGCATGTGAGGTATGCTCCCCAGACAGCGAATTCCAAGAAATTCATCACTGCCAAACGAAATTTAATGTTCATATAGTATATCGTTTTTGGTTTAACACAACAAATCCTTTTGGCTACAAAGATAATAAAAAAATACGGAAACTTTGACAAAAACCAAAGACAAAATGGAATGGATTTGATGTTTTTATTCCATATTATCAAAAAAAGGCGGAGAACGCAAACACACGTTTTCCGCCAGAAGAATGTTCCTGATATGGCAGGCGTCAGTTGTTCACCGATCCACCTACGATATCGAGCAGTTCGTTGGTAATCGCCTGCTGGCGACTCTTGTTGTACTGCAGGTTGAGTTCCCTGAGCAACTCATCGGCATTGTCGGTAGCCGTCTGCATTGCCACCATCCTGGCGGCATGCTCAGAAGCATTGCTGTCAAGCAAAGCCGTATAGAGTGCCAGATGCACAACTTTGGGAACGAGTACGCCAAGCACAGTGTCCATGTCGGGCTCAACAATGAAATTATCGTTGAGCGGCTTGGCTTCCACATGTTCCACAGTCTCTTCTTTGTGGTGCTTTTTGAGATAGTCTTGTGCCTTTTTCGTGATGACAGTCGAAGTAAGGTCACGTTCATGGTCTTCTTCGACAATGGTTTCCACGTCGATGGGCAACAGTGTCTTTCTCGTAAGGACCTGCGAGCCGGCACTCTTGAAATGATGGTAAATCAGTTCGACTTTGTCTACCTCACCCATTCTGAACATGGCCCCAAGTTCTGTCGCTATTCTGATACATTCAGCAGAATTGGGCTTGTCGGCCAGTCCAGAGAAGTCTCCGGCAGAGCGATAACCAAGTTTCGTCACCTTTTCTGCCACCTTGCGGCCAATGGGATAAATGAGGATATTCTCCCTGCCCAGGTGTTCGTATTCCGCAATGGCCTGCTGCATGAGTTTGATGATGTTGGAGTTGAATCCACCGCACAGACTGCTGTTCGAGGCGAAGACCACGAGCACCACTTTCTTGACCTCTCTTTCAAGTTCATAGATGGTGCCGGCATCGGCGTCGGAAGCGAGGAAAGTCTTTACGATATGCTCCAACATGCTCTCATAAGGCAGCATTTTCTCTATCTGCACCTGTGCATGGTGCAGTTTTGAAGAGGCTACCATTTTCATCGCACTCGTAATCTTGCGGGTGCTGTTTACAGAGGCAATGCGGTTTTTTATCTCTTTTAGTGACGGCATAGGCGATTACTTAAATTGTCCGGCAATATCGGCCATAACCGACTTGATGACATTGGTGGCATCATCGTCGATCTTTCCATTGCCAAGCATCTCGATAATCTCAGGATGTGAACTCCTTATCTTCTCAAGGAACAAGTCCTGGCACTTGCGCACCTCATTGACAGGCACCTCGTGCATCAAGCCATTGGTACCACAATAGAGGATGGCAATCTGCTCACCCACAGGCATAGGACTATACTGAGGCTGGATGAGAAGTTGGTTGTTCTTGCGGCCTCGGTCGAGAGTCATCGCAGTGACGGCATCCATGTCGCTGGAGAACTTGGAGAATGCCTCCAACTCACGGTATTGCGCCATATCGATTTTCAGCGTACCAGCCACCTTCTTCATACTCTTGATCTGTGCCGAGCCACCCACACGGCTCACGGAGATACCCACATTGATAGCCGGGCGGAAGCCTTGGTTGAACAGGTCGGTCTCCAGGTAAATCTGGCCGTCGGTGATGGAGATGACATTGGTGGGAATATATGCCGACACGTCGCCAGCCTGAGTCTCGATGATGGGCAATGCCGTCAGTGAGCCACCACCCTTGACATGACCCTTCATGCACTCGGGGAGGTCGTTCATCTGTTCGGCCACCTCTTGCTGGTCGTTGATGCGGGCAGCACGCTCCAGCAAGCGGCTGTGCAGATAGAACACGTCGCCAGGATAAGCCTCGCGGCCAGAGGGTCTTCTCAGGATCAGTGACACCTCACGGTAGGCCACAGCCTGTTTCGACAAGTCATCGTATACGACAAGGGCCGATTCGCCACGGTCTCTGAAATACTCTCCGATGGCAGCACCGGCAAAAGGCGCGTAGTACTGCATGGCTGCCGGGTCGGCTGCTGTGGCAGAGACGATGATGGTGTAAGGCATGGCGCCATGCTCTTTCAGGTTCTGCACCAGGGCTGCCACGGTAGAAGCCTTCTGACCGATGGCCACATAGATGCAGTAAACGGGTTTGCCCGCCTCGTAGAATTTCTTCTGGTTGATGATAGTATCGACAGCGATGGCCGTCTTTCCCGTCTGCCTGTCGCCGATGATTAACTCACGCTGGCCTCTTCCGATGGGAATCATGGAGTCGACAGCCTTGAGGCCTGTCTGCAGCGGTTCTTTCACTGGCTGACGGAAAATCACGCCAGGAGCCTTTCGGTCGAGAGGCATTTCAAAGGCATTGGAGAGGTCGATATCTCCCTTGCCGTCGATGGCCTCGCCAAGTGGGTTGATGACACGTCCGAGCATATTGTCGTTCACACGGATAGAAGCAATACGCTTCGTCCGTTTCACGACCATACCTTCTTTGATGCCAGAGGTAGTGCCCAGGAGCACACATCCCACATTGTCTTCCTCCAAGTTCATGACAATAGCCATCGTTCCGTTCTCGAATTCGAGCAACTCGTTAGCCTCCGCATTGCGGAGTCCGTAGATGCGGGCAACGCCATCGCTGACCTGCAGCACGGTTCCCACTTCATCGAATTGCTCGTTGGTGCTGATGCTCCTCAACTGTTGCAGCAACACTTCGGACACTTCGCTTGGTTTTATTTTGTCAGACATTTGCAAATTCGTTTTTCTGTTAATGTGGACGCATGACATCCACAAATAATTAACTCAACAATGGGCCTTGATATAGAGGTCCACCTAAAATTATAAAAGATTATTTCCTTAACTGTGTGAGGATATTGCGCAGTTGATTCTGCACACTTGCATCCATCCTATAAGTATCATACTCGAGAATGAACCCACCTATGATTCCAGGGTCTATCTCGGTCTGAAACTCCACAGTTCCCTGAGTTCTGCTCTCCACACGTTGCCGCATCTTCTTTTCTATCTCAGGAGTGACGGCAACGGCGGTGATGAGCCTGCCGCGTGTGATGTTCTTGTGTTTTCTGTACAACGTCACATACGAAGCAGCCATAAACTGAAGGGTGCTCTCCCTGTCCTCGTTGAGCACCAGGGCGATAAAACGCTCTGTCAGTGAAGAGACCGTGCCGCCAGAAGCGGTGATAAGCAGACTCTTCTTCTTGCTTTTCTCGAGCATAGGGTTGTCGATCGTGAATCGGAGATTGGGAACCTTGAGATAACTCTGATAAAGGGTAAGCATCTCTTGGTAAACCTTCTCCTCGATATGTTGCTCAAGTGCGCTCTTCAAGAGTGCCCTGGCATAACGAACCGATAATACACCTATCTCCATAATGACTATTTCTTAGTATTGTCGACAGACACCTCATCCAGCAGTTTGTCAATGAGATCCATCTGCGCTTTGTCGGTAGATAACTTCTCGCGGAGCACTTTCTCTGCTATCTGGACAGAAAGGACGGCCACCTGTGAACGGATGTCGTTGATGGCATTCTGGCGTTCACTCTCAGCCTCGGCCTTGGCTTCGCCAATAATCCTTGCACCTTCGGCCTTGGCCTTCTCCTGTGCTTGTCCCACAATAGCATCACGGGTGCTGGTCGCCTCTTTCATGATGCGTGCCTGCTCTCCACGAGCCTCCTGCAGAATGGATTCACCTTCTTGTTGTATATTGGCAAGTTTGTCGTTGGCCTCTTGCGCCTTGCGCAGGCTCTCGTCGATGAAAGCGTTGCGCTCCCTCACCATATCGGTGATGGCAGGGAACCCCCACTTCCATAGGATGAAGAGCACTACGAAGAACGTAATCGACATCCAGAAAAGCAAGCCGGTACTCGGAATCAATAAATCCATACGCTTGAAATTGATTGTTCAATAAGACTGGTATCTACGACTTATCCTACGCAGAGGAAAGCGATAACGGCAGCGAAGAGTGCGACACCCTCGATAAGGGCGGCAGCAACAATCATGTTGGTGAACAACTTGTTCATTACTTCGGGCTGGCGTGCCATGGCATCCATAGCCTGACCGCCGATTTTGCCGATACCTATACCTGCACCGATTGCTGCGAGACCTGCGCCTACAGCGGCGCCAAATTTTGCGATGCCTTCAATGGCTAACAATAATGAAATCATAATACTTGGTTTTTAAATTATTAATTAATGTTATGTTGAATTTCTGTTTTTCAAGAATACAATTTTGGCGCGGAGCCCCTATTCATGTTCCGGCTCCGTGCGGGCCAATCCGATGAAGATGGCACTGAGCATGGTAAACACCATGGCCTGGATGAAGCAAACCAGCACCTCAAGGGTAGACATGAACACGCTCATAATCACACTCACACCACTCATGCCGAGGAAAACCCCGATAGGCTTTGCCGCCACGAGGAAGATGATGCAGACGAGTGATATGGCTATGGCATGGCCTGCCATGATATTGGCGAAGAGACGGATCATCAGGGCAAACGGCTTTGTGAATATTCCCACAAACTCAATGGCCGGGATGAGGGGGAAAGCCTTCAGGGCCATTGGCACATCGGGCCAGAAGATATCCTTCCAGTAATGCTTGTTGCCACTGAACTGTACGATGACAAACGTGCACAGGGCCAGGAAGAAGGTGATGGCGATATTACCGGTCACATTGCCTCCGCCCGGAGGGAAAGGAATAAGTCCCATGATATTGCAGGTGAAGATGAAGAAGAAGCAAGTGAGCAGATAGGGACAATACTTCTCATAGCCTTTTCCTACACCAGGCTTGATAATATCGTCGACCACATACATCACGAGCATCTCAATGAACCCTGTGAAGCCTTTTGGCGCACTGTCGCTGGGCTTGTGCTTGCGATACCAGCGGGCAGGCAAGAGGATGCACAGCAACAACACAATGACACTGATAAACATCGTGGCCACTGTCTTCGTGATAGAGATGTCGAAAGGACGTTTTTCCTCTCCACCTACCAGTTCCACAATCTTTCCCTCATTGTCACCTTTGGTGGCTATGGCCAAGCCATGAGGCCCCAACTTGTAACCATTGGCATCCGGTTCCTCCTCAAAAGCGGAACTGCAGAACACATGCCAACCAGTGGAACTGTGCACGATGACGGGCAGGTGTATCACTATCGACTTGTCTCCAATATCGGTGACATGCCACTCGTAAGAGTCCTTGATGTGCTCAAGGACAATATGCGAGATGTTGAGTTCCTCCTTGGGTTCCGAAGCCATAGAGGGAACTGCCGTCCACAGCAGCATTGCGAGGCAAAGCAGATGTTTGATATAATTCATTCGATTCAATGTTTAAATATAAGCGTAATGACTATCATTGCAAGATATAGCACGAGGATCAATGCGGCAAATTGCATGGTTTCTTCCCTGTTATCGGCAAACATGGTGTAGATGCCGACAGCCGTTACAGCCAACAGGAAACGGATGGCCACCATAATGAAATGGAATTTTACCATCTGGTCGGGGGCATTCCTCATCACGAAGCGATATCCCCAAAGGTAGGCCAGCGTGAGCAACGCGAAGGCAAGTGTCGTGAAGAAAACCGTCAGGTAGCCCATCAACATTGCTCCATCGATTTGTGCAGTTTCACCACAAAAAGCGTGTCGAGCACGTCTTGAAGGATGAAATATACGGACAGCACGATAACGAACGGCAACAACTCCTTCCCACTGAGATGGCTTACCCACGCATACCCCACTATGAGGAGAATGGCAGCCAACAGCCTGACGTTGGAGAAGATGAAGAAGGCCTTCATCAATCTTGGGCTCTTGGAACCGAGAACCGACTTCAAGACCATCAGGAGCGCCACACTCGACAACAATGCAAACAGCACCGAAATGAAGACATGCATCACGTCGAGTTGGAAGAGAACCACATTATAGGCGAGGAGAGCCAGCAGTGTGACTCCTGCCACCAACCACAGAGAGTAGGTCCAATACCGGTGGGCGACTCTGGCCGAAGGGGTCTCTTCTTTCAGAGCACCTCTACGCATAGGCTCACCTTATTCTTCTGCACTTCCACGAATCCTCCATGCACGTCGAGTTCGTGCACTCCCTCGTTGTTGGTGAACATCACCTTGCCCACCTGCAGTGCCGAGATGATGGGAGCATGGTTCTGCAGAATCTCGAAATTACCCAAGATACCGGGAACCTTCACGCTCACCACGTCCCCATCATAGACCACTTTCTCAGGAGATACTATTCTTAACTTCAACATAGTCTTTTTCTTTGTCTGATTAACCCTTAGCCTGCTCAAGCAGTTTCTTTCCCTTGGCAATGGCTTCCTCTATGGTACCTACGTTGAGGAATGCTTGTTCGGGCAGGTCGTCTACCTCGCCATCGAGAATCATGTTGAATCCCTTGATGGTGTCTTCAATGGAAACCATCACACCCTTCACGCCAGTGAATTGCTCTGCCACGGTAAACGGCTGTGAGAGGAAGCGCTGCACGCGGCGGGCGCGGTTGACGGTAACCTTGTCTTCATCGCTCAACTCATCCATACCGAGGATGGCGATGATATCTTGCAACTCATTGTAGCGCTGGAGAATCTGCTTCACTCTTTGGGCACAGTCGTAATGTTCCTTGCCTACAATCAGCGGGTCAAGGATACGCGATGTACTGCCAAGGGGGTCTACAGCAGGATAGATACCAAGTTGGGTAATCTTACGGCTCAACTCCGTAGTGGCATCCAGGTGCGTGAAGGTGGTGGCAGGAGCCGGGTCGGTCAAGTCGTCGGCAGGCACATAGACGGCCTGCACAGAAGTGATAGACCCCTTCTTGGTGGAGGTGATTCGTTCCTGCATGGTACCCATCTCTGATGCCAACGTAGGCTGATACCCCACGGCAGAAGGCATACGGCCAAGGAGGGCAGATACCTCTGAACCGGCCTGGGTGAAACGGAAGATGTTGTCGATGAAGAAAAGAATATCGGCTGCCTCACCGTCTTTTCCACCATTGTCGCGGAATTCCTCTGCCACGGTAAGTCCGGAGAGGGCTACGGAGGCACGAGCCCCTGGAGGCTCATTCATCTGGCCGTAAACAAGCGTGGCCTGGCTCTTCTTCAACTCCTCTGGGTCGACAAGTGAGAGGTCCCACTTGCCCTCGTCCATGGCTTTCTTGAATTTCTCGCCATAGCGCACCACCCCACTCTCTATCATCTCACGGATGAGGTCGTTGCCTTCACGTGTGCGCTCGCCCACGCCGGCGAAAACAGAATAACCGTTGTGGCCCTTGGCGATGTTGTTGATCAACTCCATGATGAGCACCGTCTTTCCTACACCGGCACCGCCGAAGAGACCGATTTTTCCACCCTTCATGTAGGGTTCGAGCAAGTCAATCACCTTGATACCCGTGGAGAGCATTTCCTTCTGTGTGGAGAGTTCTTCAAACTTGGGCGCCTCGCGGTGGATGGGATAAGCCCCCCGCATGTCGAGTTCGTTCATACCGTCGATAGGCTTACCAATGACATTGAGCATTCTTCCCTTAATCTGGTCGCCAGAAGGCATCAGGATGGGGAAGCCCGTGGAGATGGCCTCGAGACCTCTTTGCAACCCATCGGTATTGTCCATGGCAACGCATCGCACGGTATCCTCGCCGATATGCTGTTGCACCTCTACGATGAGTTCACGCCCATCGGGCTTGACGATTTTCAGGGCATCGTGGATTTTCGGCAGCACTTTCTCAGGGTCAAGTCCGTTAGTGTCATAATAGACGTCGATTACCGGACCGATAATCTGGGATATGTGTCCATTGATTTGTGACATAAGCGTAATTATTTATTATTAGTTTAAGATTTTCTTTTTAAAATGCCATATGATTAGTATTAAGCAAGGTCTTTCATCACCGAAAGAGATAATGAATTCCTCGCAAAAATACGACAAAAATCACAAAATGGCAAATAATATCGGTATAAAATCTGTTACAAGACCATTTTGGCAGGACAAGAGAATGTCAAATGCTCAGTTCATCGAGCACCTTGATCAGTTTCTTGTCAAAAGGTTTGTCGCTGCGAATAGCCTCACTCAGTGGAACATACACCACTTCGTTGTTGCGAACGCCCACCATGATATTGCGCTGCCCCTGGATGATAGCCTCAATGGCACCTACTCCCGTGCGGCTGGCAAGGATGCGGTCGTGTGCGGTTGGGCGTCCACCACGTTGCAGATGGCCGAGGATGGAAACCCTCACGTCGAAATTGGGGAACTCTTTCCTTACGCGGTCGGCATAATAGAGTGCGCCGCATTTCGGACTCTCAGAGACGATGACGATGCAACTCTTCTTCGATTTGCGAATGCCTCTTTCCATGAAACGTGCCAATTGGTCGACACCAGTAGAATCCTCTGGAATGATGGCAGCCTCGGCACCACTGGCGATGGCACTGTTCTGTGCCAGGAACCCGGCATCCCTACCCATCACTTCTACAAAGAAGATGCGCTCATGACTCTGGGCGGTGTCGCGGATGCGGTCCACACAGTCCATGATGGTATTCATGGTAGTGTCATAACCGATGGTGGAATCTGTGCCATAGAGGTCGTTGTCGATAGTGCCCGGCAATCCTATACAGCACACATCGTATTCCCTCGCAAACTCCATGGCACCAGTGAGAGAACCATTTCCCCCTATCACCACCAAAGCGTCGATGCCATGCTTCTGCATATTGTCATAGGCTTTCTGTCTGCCTTCCGGTGTCTGGAATTCCTTGCTCCTAGCTGTCTTGAGAATAGTTCCACCCGACATGATGATACCACTTACGTTCTCAGTGGTAAAGGGCTTAATTTCGTCGTTGATCAAGCCATCATACCCGCGGAAGACGCCCATGATTTTGAAGCCATTGCATATTCCGGCACGAGTGACGGCCCTGATGGCCGCATTCATTCCAGGAGCATCGCCACCCGAAGTCAAGACTCCTATCGTTTTAATCCTTGCCATATCATATAGTTTTTAAGGTTATTCAATAAAGAACGACATGCTGAACATCACCGCCAGTCCCAGCAATCCACCAATGAGTGCCTTCAACCCCACATTCTTGAAGAACCATCCGATATGGATGCGTTCCATTTTCATCAAGGCAAGTCCACTCATTGAGCCGAAAGCCAGAATGTTTCCACCCGCCGCTGTGCAATAAGCCACTACTTTCCAATAAAAGCCATTCATCGCAAAGGCGTCGCGGTAGACATCGCCCGAAGTTTCTGCCAAGGGGTAGATGGAGATAAAACTGAGTGCTGTAGCAAAATTGTCGAGAACACTACTCACAATACCGGCAATGGCACCCATTATCCAGATATTGTGGATAAAGGCATCACACCGAGAGGCAAGCCATCTCACCGCTCCTGTTTCCTCCACCACTCCAACAGCCAGCATAAGACCCATCACATATAGCATCATCTGCAACACGCCATATTGGAGCACACGGGGCATACGCCGCTGAATCATTTTCTCCACGTTCATCAACTTGTGGTTGAAAATTTCATTGACTATCCACAATACCGCCAACACGCACAAGGCACCAAGAAACGGACTGAGTTTGGTGATGTTGTGGAAAGTGGGGATGAACCACAGGCCACCTATGCCGACAAAAAGCATCAGCAGGCGCTGCCATCCGTTGAGGTTGGTGTCATCACCACGGTAAGGCATCGACTGCCATACAATCTCTACTCTCTCGGGGAGCATACGCCCAAGAAGAAAGGTGGGGAGTCCCCATGCCAGAAGACAGGGAATAAGCAGCCACATCGAGAAGTTGGTCGCGGTCACAGCATTCATGTTCCACAACAGCAAGCCTGCTGGGTCGCCAATAACGGTGAGTGCTCCTCCCATGTTGGCAGCCAGCACCACAGCGCTGCCATATATCATGCGTTGCCGCCTGTTTGCCACCAGGTTGTGCATCACCACCAGCATCAATGCCGTAGTGGTGAGATTGTCGAGGTTTGCCGACAGCACGAACGTGATTCCCGAGAGGCTCCAGAGCAACTTCCTGCTGTGGCGAGTGCGCACCCAAGGTGTAAGGAAATCGAAACAACCGTTATTATGCAAAATCTCCACAATTGTCATGGTAGCCAATAGGAAAAGCACCACTTCGGCTGCCCTGCCCACATACTTGAGGAAAATGTTTTGCGCGATATAGTGTTTTACTGCCGTACTGGTAGCCACTGCACCGTTAAGGAAATCCACATAATCGCCTTCATGCTCGCTCATGACGAAATCGGTGCCGTAGCAGATATAGAGCACCCATCCCATCGTACCGATGAAAATGGCCACTGCCGCCTTATTGACATTCGTGACCTTCTCCGTTGCAATGAGAACGAAGCCGATGAGCAATATGGCAACAATGATTAGCGTCATGAGTTGGGTTTTTCAGAATACAAAGATGTCGATAGACATTGCAAAGATACGAAAAGTCGAGCGCAGAGCAAAAGAATCTTGTTCTTTTTTATGCCGAGACGGAGCATCTTCGAGATTATATCGCAAAGATACGAAGAGTCGAGCACAGAACAAAATGAACTAGTTCATTTTTTTGCCGAGACAAAGAATCTTCGCCACGCAGTGGCAAAGATAGGAAAAAAACTGCGACACGACGAAGATTTGCACAATTTATTTTACAGCGGAATGAAAAAAGCGGTTCAATTCCGTCCCACGAGCGCTCTCAAAGTGAAATAGAATTGTTCCTGAACCCTGAACAACCACCAGAAAGGGCGCAAAGGCCAATAGCCAAACTTCATCTTCACCCCCCTTTTCAAACGCCCCGTATCGATGCTTTTCCAAATCCTATGCATCTCTCCCATCCCATATTCCTTGTCGCTGGGGGAAAGTTGGTGATGGTACTTGTAGTAGAACAAATAGGTATCAATCAAGTTGAGCCACCTGATGTTCTCGTATTCGTCAAGAAGATGAGCAGATACCCCAGCATCCTTCATCTGGCGGAGCATGCTCTCATTGGCCTTAAGATAGTCGAAACGTGCCACACTTACCTGATGGGTCACCGAACTGTCGTGCTGCCTGTAATGATAAACCCCCTCGCACTGACGGACTTCCCGCGACTTCAGGTAGTGCATCCGGGTGGTGTTGTCATCGCTGTATGCACGGGAGGAATCGTCGTAAGGCAAACGCCGGTGAAGGTCTCCCCTAATCATATACAACCCATGAACACGCCAGTCCAGACTATACTCAAATGCCTGCGTGCCAGAGATGGACTCGAAACTGGGCAAAGGATACCTGCGCACATGGTCGGCATACACTTCATCGACCTGGAAAAGCACGCTGTCGGTTTCCGTATGATGGTCAAGCACGTCGGCAGCAGCCTGCAGGGCATCAGGTGAGAACCAGTCATCGCTGTCGAGCATGCACACATATGCGCCATCCGACATAGCCAAGGCGATGTTCCTTGCCCTAGCTTGCCCCACGTTCTTCTTGAGATGCCTCACCACCACCCTGCTGTCGGCACTGGCATATTGGTCGAGAATGGCAGGGGTGCTGTCGGTAGACGCGTCGTCAATGCAGATGACCTCTATGTCCGACATCGTCTGGGCGAGCAGTGAGTCGATACATTCATGAATATAAGATTCGGCATTGTAGGCCGCCACAAGCACGCTCACCTTACTCATGCCTGAACCTCCTGAGGAAACGAGACTTCAATGAAGCCCACAATGTGGTCTTCTTCCGCAAAATCTGCACTGATACAGCCAAACTGGCACAACCCAGCAACAACCCACCTCCCCAATACAGCCAGGGCGAATCTACAAAGGTAAGCAGGTAGGCAGCAATGCCAAAAGGCAATTGGAGCAAAGCATACAATTTGACCCGCCATGAAAGGCGGAACTTGTATTTATAGGTCATGTAGCACCAGATGATGGCGAAATCGAGGATTCCTGTCACCGTGATGGCAATACCACAACCCAACAGTCCCCATTTGTTGAAAGCGACAACAACAGCGAGCACCAACACTATGTCATAGATGGCTTCGAGCAACAAATAAGACTTGGAGTCACCCCTTGCCAAAGGCATATATGCCATAGGGAGTTTCAAAGCCCTGAAATACATCGCGAATACCATGACCTGCATCATCCCTATCACAGGAGTGAACTTCCCACTATAGAGCAGGGGCATGAGAATGGGAAGCGAAATGGTGAAGGATACGAGCAGAGGCGCTATCAGCAAGAACGACACCTCTATCTGCCGGTTGACGATGGTATTGGTAGAAGTAGTAAGGCCATTGCATGCGGAAAGACGGGGAAAGAAGTCGGTCTCCATTGCCGAGAACACCATTCCTGCATAAGTAATCGACATCATGTATCCAGCAGAGTAAAGTCCTACGGTGGAGAGCGATGAGGTGTAACTCAGGTAGGAACGGATGAGGAATTCAGCACCGCTTCCCAGGATACCCGCCACGACGAAAGCCACCCCCAGTTTTACCATACTCATGCCCTCGGCAAGCACCTCCTTGTCGTGGGAGACACGAAGCGGAAACATCTTGTAGGAATGGTTGATTGTCAGTGCCATCTGTATCAAAGCCATCACCACCAAGGATGGCACAATGGCTGCCTCGCCAAAGAAATAATAGAGCGGAACAGAAGTAAAGAGGGCAAACAGCACATTATAAATAGACACCGATGCCAAAGGACGCAGTTGCCTCGTTCCTTTGAGAATGGCCATCTCGCCACCTGTTATCGCCATGATGGCCACCACCGGCGAGAGCAGCACGAAATGAAGTGTGTGATTACCCCAACCGAAGGTCCACTCACTGAGCAGCGGACTGAGAACAATACAAACCAACATTCCCAACAAGGCAGTGAGCAAGCACCATGAACGAATCATCCGGATGATGCGGCACAACTCTTCCTCCTTGCCACTGTCGTAAATCTCGGAGATATTCTTCACCGCACTCATCGAAATGCCAAGGTTGGTAGAATTCGACAAAAGGTTGATGGTGGAGTTGAAAAGAGATATAAGTCCCATACCTGCGGGGCCGAGTATCATGGCAACCAATTTGTTGCGTATCAGACCTACAAGTATGTTCATACCTTGAACCCCACCAAAAAGGCCGGTATATTTGAGCACGTGCGAATAACTGTCGGTTCGAGGCGTCTTTTTCATCGTTTCACTAATAAAACGTCAAAACACGCAATTTATTGCGTCTTTTCCTATGGTCAGCCATTTTTTATCCGTTTTATTTTGCCATGTTTGGCGATTATGCTATCTTCGCATTATGAAACTAAGCATAGTGATTCCCGTATATCAAGTGGCAGCCACACTTTCACGGTGTGTGGAGAGTGTGTTGGCACAATCATTTTCCGACTATGAGATGATATTGATTGACGACGGGTCGACTGATGGCAGTTCAAAAATCTGCGACGACTATGCCGAAACCGACCACCGCGTTAAGGTCATCCACCAGCAAAACGCAGGGTTGTCTGCGGCTCGCAACGCTGGCCTGCGCATGGCAAAAGGAGAATACATCACCTTTATCGACAGCGACGATTTCATCGGCGAAAACACACTCTCCATCTTGATGACCCGCCTCGAAGCCCACCCTGATTACGACATCCTGGAATACCCCGTTTTCTGGCATTATGGCATGGACGAGCAACGGCTCATAAAATTCGGAGTGAAGACCTACGACAACATGCGCGCTTACTGGCTCGAATGCAAGGCCTACCAACATGCCTACGCATGGAACAAGATCTATGTCAGAAGACTCTTTGAACATGTCCGTTTTCCCGATGGACAACTCTTTGAGGATGTCTACACACTGCCCTTGCTACTGAAACAGGCAAAACTGATAGCGACAACAGAAGAGGGGGTATATTACTATACCAGCAATCCCGACGGCATAACCCACCATCCAGGAAATGGCATCACCTCACTTCTCGACACCCATCTCCGACAACTCCAGGACCTCGGCCTGACGGAAGAACTCTCGGAATATTATGCCCATGTGCTCAATATTCAACTGGATGTTTACAACGTCACCCGCGCCGAGCCCATCCTCCCTGTTCCTCACATCTCTTCCAAATCGATACGGCTTTTGCAACTACCATGGAAAAGCCGTGTAAAACTCAGACTCCTCAAGATTATCGGCATGAAAAACCTATGCCGACTCAACCGACTCGTCCACTCATCATGAAACAACCACTCATCACCTTCATCGTCACCTATTACAACCTTCCGCCACAGTTGCTCCATGATTGTATTGAGAGCATCCTGGCCCTGTCGCTCCAGAAAGAGGAGCGCGAAATCATCGTTATCGACGATGGCTCAGACGTATCGCCAACCGATGCCCTGAAAGACCTTATCGACGAAATCATATACATCCGCCAGCCAAACAGCGGATTGAGCATATCACGGAATTTCGGCATCGAAGCCTGCCGAGGCGAGTTCATACAATTCATCGATGGCGACGACAAACTCAACAGCAGTGTTTACAACCATTGCCTCGACTTGGTGAGAGACAACGACCCCGACATCGTCACCTTCTTCCTGTCCAACAAAGAAGAGCAAGACACAGGCTTCGAATACGAGGGGCCTATAGAAGGAGCAGAATATATGAGGAAGAACAACCTCCGCGCTTCGGCGTGCGGATACATCTTCCGCAAGAAGACCCTCCTTCACCTCAGGTTCACGTCAGGTATCCTGCACGAAGACGAGGAGTTCACGCCGCAACTGTTCCTCCGGGCAGAGAAAGTGTTCACCACAAAGGCCAAAGCCTATTTCTATCGCGAAAGGAAAGGTTCCATCACCCATGAAAGCAACAGGGAATGGGTGCATCAACGCCTCTCCGACACCCGGGGTGTGCTCTTTCGCCTGACCGACATGGCCGACACGCTGTCGGTAGCCGAACGTGCTGCACTCCAGCGCCGCATCGACCAACTCACCATGGACTATATCTACAACATCATCACCCTCACCCACAACGGGAAATACCTGGAACAATGTATTGAGGAACTGAAACAAAAGGGATTGTTCCCCTTGCCCGACAAAGACTATACACAAAAATACAAATGGTTTCGCAGACTGAGCAGCACCCGTCAGGGGCGACGCATGCTCTGTATGCTTTTGAGATAGACGATGAGAATCTTGCTCCTGGGTGAATACAGCAACGTGCATGCTACCCTGGCCAAGGGGTTGCGTGTGCTGGGACATGAGGTCACCGTTGCCTCCAACGGTGATTTCTGGAAAGACTACGAACGGGATATTGACCTCAGCCGCCGACCGGGGAAAATGGGCGGAATTTCACTCTATGCCAAGGTACTGTCATTGTTGCCGCAATGGCGTGGCTACGATGTCGTGCAACTCATCAATCCCATGTTCCTGGAGTTGCGGGCCGAACGATTATTCGCGATATACAATTTCCTCTGTCGGCACAATGGCAAGGTAGTGCTTGGGGCTTTCGGCATGGACTCCTACTGGGTTTCCACCTGCGTGGAAAAGAAACCGCTACGATACAGTGATTTCAACATAGGCGACACCTTGCGCACCAATGCAGATGCCCTTCGGGAGCGGGCCGACTGGCAGGGAACTGCCAAGGAAAAACTCAACAGAGAGATTGCCACTACCTGCGACGGCATCGTGGCCGGCCTCTACGAATACTGGTTGTGCTACCAACCCATATTTCCCCAAAAGACCGTGTTCATCCCCTACCCCATGGAGATTCCCGAAGGAAAGCCACAGCATAAACCAGAGCATGACAAGATACATCTTTTCATCGGCATCAACAAGACAAGAAGCGAATACAAGGGAACAGACATCATGCTGGCAGCAGCGCAAGACGCCGTTGCCCAATATCCAGATTCCCTGCAGTTGGAAATAGCCGAGTCTCTACCATTCAATGAGTATAAAGAGCGGCTCGACAGCGCTGACGTCATGCTCGACCAACTTTACAGTTACACGCCATCCATGAACACATTGCTGGCCATGTCGAAAGGCATCGTCTGTATCGGAGGAGGAGAACCAGAGAATTACGAAATCCTCGACGAGCACGAACTCTTCCCAATCCTCAATGTCACACCCTCCTACGAGAGCGTCTTCGAGGTGTTGCAAGGCATTGCCCATCACCCAGAACGCATAGCCATGTTAAAAGAGCAGAGCATCGCCTACGTCAGAAAGCATCATGAATATGTAGGCGTTGCCCGCCGCTATGAGAAGTTCTATTCTATGCTCCTTGGATAGGGTACAAAAAAAATAGGAAGAAGTCTTGATGACCTCTTCCCATATTTCCTTTGTCTGGAACTTTATGCCTCAGCAGGAGCCTCAGCGGGAGTTTCAGCAGCAGCCTCTGCCTGAGCGGCAGCCTCAGCGGCTTTCTTCTCCTGCACTTTCTTTGCGATAGCCTCGTTGACGGCTTTCTCTGCCTTGAGTTTCTGCTCGTAAGCGTCTTTCTTTGCTTTGGCTTCCTTGGCACGGATGTTGTCGTCACCCTTTACCTTGGCGTCCTTCCAGACGTCGAATTTCTTCTGAGCCTCAGCCTCGTCGAAAGCACCTTTCTTGACACCACCGCGGAGGTGTTTCATCATGTAGACACCCTCATGACGGAGGATACTACGAACGGTGTCGGTAGGCTGTGCGCCAACTTCTACCCAGTAGAGGGCACGGTCGAAATTCAAATCCACTGTTGAGGGATTGGTGTTGGGGTTGTAAGTACCCACTTTCTCAATGAATCTACCATCTCGTGGTGCTCTTGCATCAGCGACGACTATGCTATAGAAAGCATATCCTTTGCGTCCACGACGCTGCAATCTGATTTTTGTTGCCATTTTAAAATTTGTTTTGGGTTTGAATTAAATGCTAGTATCTCGTAAAAGCGGCGCAAAATTAACAAAAAATCGCGAGACGATGGAACGACTCGCGATTGATTTGTACGGGAATTAACAATTATTAGCAATACATGCTGTCAACGTCCTCATTTCACATACATTTTCCTCGATTCGCCATTGCGGTTTCTCAAGATATATGTACCGGGACGCAGACCTTCGATTTGACCAGAAGGTATGCCCGACAGCATTTTCATGCCATCCAAGGTATAGACATCCACCATTTCATTATCAGGGAATGCCAACTCTTCGATGCCAACAACACCATTGTTCTCGTTCTTGAACATGAATGACACATAGCCCGTTTCCTCATTGCGTGTAATCTGGGTGATAGGCTTGTGCATCAGGTATGAGCCATCGATATTGGGATTGTAGAGAGTGGCTGCCGGAACAGAGTTGTCGGTGAGGCTGTCGTTGCCGTTATAGGGATAAGCCTCATTCCCTCCACGGTTGGAGTTGCTAGCATGGAAGACAGTGAGACGCTGGTGGTCATTACTCCATCCCGTGGTATTCACGCTATTCTGCGCCCAAATATTCGGGTCATAATCCACGTGCACAATCAGCAAGCCCTCACCGGGGAGGAATGCGTCCCATCCTTCCAGGGCACGATTTTCAAGCAAGTAGTATTCGTCGCGGCAACTGTCGTTATAAATTACATAGGCATTACCTCTCGACGTGAGGGGTTTCTGGTTCAACACCCGGCGATTGGTCTTCAGTTCGGTATATTTCAGCCAACCGGCATAATTGCGCTCATAACTGCTGTAGCCTGCAGGCACCCATCCTATGCCCATTGGTCCGTTATAACTGCCACTGTCGAGGATGTCCCATTCGCCCATACCAAAGTTGTGGCTATAACTGGTGTCGTAAAGGTCGGGAAGACCGAGGCAGTGTGAGAATTCGTGGCAGATGACGCCCAAGCCCATCTCTGTTGTCCCAAAACTGTTGTAGAGTTCATTGCTACATGCATAGACATCAATGAACACGTCGTCGAGTTGGAAATTTTTTGGTACCAAGTCATTGTAATGCGAAGCATCAGTCAGCGTCCACATGTGAGGCCAGATAGTATTGTTGGCACCACCAGTGGCCTCGCCATATCCTGCATAGAGCACAAAGACTTCCTCCACCACACCATCGTCGTCCCAATCGTATTCAGTGAAATCCACCTCGTCATCTACGGCTTGGCAGCATTCGACAATCATCTCTGGGGCGTTCAAATCATCATCGCCAGTATTCTTCCCATAATATGAATATGGTTTGTCGAGATTGACAGGTCCTACTACATCGAAAGTGAGATTGAATTTATTATAACTCTGGTCGAGGTAATAGTCGTGCACGCTTCCGATAGCACCATATTCGTTGGTATAGCCTTCTTCATTGGCAAGAGCATCATAACGCTCCCATGTGGCATTTCCTTGATCAGCAGCAGAATAATCGAAGAATTTGACATCACTGAAATTGGCAAGGATGATGAGACCTTTCTTCTTACCAAGATACTGGGGATGATCGGGTTCACCTAACTTTCTGATGCCGCTTACGCCCTTTATTTTCCTATAGGGTCTCACGCTCTCTATCTCTGCTACATCAGCAACATGCACGTTCTCGTTGGCACTGCGCAACGTGGCTTCATGCGCCAAGACACCCGTTGACATGATGCCGAACCCGGCCTTCTTTGCATAGCAAAACAGGTTGTCGCCATCGCTCACCACAGGCACATTGTCACGGGTGACATAATAGTGAAGGTTTTCATCACCTACGAGCATCAGTTCGATAGTGCTGCCGTCAGATTGCGTAAAAGTACGCCATTGTTTCTTGGCAGGAACGGCAAATGCCATACAAGCCACGCACAATAGTATTGCTATTGTTGTTGTTCTTTTCATTTCTACTGAATTAATAATATAATAAGGTAATGTTTCCCATAGAATAATAGAAACCCACCTTTATGCAGTTACAATTTTTTTGTTTTGCGTGCAAAGATATATCAAAATCGTTGAAATTCAAAAAAACAATGAAATAAATACATAGAAACAATCAGAAATAGTTATTTTTGCAATGATTTATCATGTCTTGCCATGCCACAGTCGAACCACTATCTCAGCATCCTCATACCCACATACAACGACATGTGTGTGCATCTTGTGGCTTCTCTCGTCGAACAAGCCAGCCAAATTGACGGTTTGTCCTACGAGATCCTGGTTGCTGACGATGGTTCTACCTCCAAGGAGACAATAGTTGCCAACCAAGATATCAACACGTATCCTCATTGCAAATACCTCCTTCGTGAACAAAATATTGGCCGCTCCGCCATCAGGAACTATCTTGCCCGTCAAGCCCAATATGACTTGCTGTTATTCATCGACAGTCACATGTCGATGGTCAACGATGATTTTCTTTCACATTACTTGACATACCACGACCGGCAATTGACATACGGGGGATACACCATCAAGAAAGACCCCAACCATCAAGGCAACCTGCGCTATGCCTACGAATTGTCGTGCATCGCTGCACAAGACGCAGAGCATCGTGGGCGTTCGCCTTACTCCAACTTCCACACTTCCAATTTCATGATTCAACGTGAAGTGATGCTTGCCTATCCTCTTGACGAACGGTTCAAGCATTATGGTTACGAAGATGTGCTCTTCGGGAAAAGGCTGCAGGCAGCAGGAGTGACTATCACGCATATCGACAACCCCGTAGGTTTCGCCCGTTTCGAGAGCAACCGCCGTTTTGTGGAGAAGACAGAAGAAGGATTGAGGACACTTTTCGAATTCCAAAATGAGTTGAAGGGCTACTCCCGCTTGCTGGCAATAAGCGAACGGCTGAGACGCTATCACCTTACACGATTGCTCCAAATCATCCATTCATGCCTCGGTCGGCCAATAAGAAATAATCTCGTGGGCAACCATCCTTCGCTTTTTCTCTTCAAAGTGTATAAACTCATCTATTTCGCCTCGCTCAAGGAATGAGAAGATAATCATTATGCCATTGCATAGCAAAAAAAGAACGGGATTCTTTTGTTCTGCGCTCGACTTTTCGTATCTTTGCGGTAAAACCGCGAAGATACTCCGTCTCGGCATAAAAAAGAATGAGATTCTTTTGTTCTGCGCTCGACTTTTCGTATCTTTGCGGTAAAACCGCGAAGATACTCCGTCTCGGCATAAAAAAGAACGGGATTCTTTTGTTCTGCGCTCGACTTTTCGTATCTTTGCCAATGATTTATATCAACCCATGTATAATCACTAACCATTATCAATGATGAAAACGAAAACCATAATCATGATTGCTTTGGCAGCATTCTTCTGCCTTACCAATCTTCATGCCCAGACCGAAGTCACACCTCCACAAGGTGAACTCACTCCAGAACAGCAGCAAGCCCGAGAGGCCCAATTGAGAGAGGCCAAACAGGAAAAGGAAAGGGCTGCTAAATTGGAGAAAGAGCAACGCCAACAACTAAAGGAGGCAAAGAAGAAGGAGAAGGAGGCAAAGAAGAAGGAGAAAGAGGCCAAGAAGAAGGAAAAAGAGGCTAAGAAGAAGAAAAAAGAAGCCGAGAAGGAAGCCAAGAAGCAGAAAAAACTCCAAAAGCAAGCCGAAAAGGCTGAAAGAGACCGGGTGAAGGCCGAGAAGCGAAGAGCCAAGGCGCTCAAAGAACTTCGTGATATGTAGCCTTGCCATCAACATACACTCAGGCAGCCTCCTGCCTGAGTTTTTGGTCAAATGCCACTAACATGCCTACTTCAATAATCACCCCAAGACAATCCCATTATATATGAGAATCACAAAATCACTTTTTACCATCATCCTGGCCATAGCAACATTGCAATCACCTGCCAAAGGAATTGAATTCATGAGCACAGACGACACTGCCAACCCATTGCTGCAACCGAGCACGTTGCCATACGGCGCCCCCGACTTCAGCAAGATCAAGCCATCCGACTACCTACCTGCCATAGAAGCAGCCATCCAACAACAACGCGAGGAAATCGACCTCATCGTGGCCAACAAAAAGAAGCCCACTTTCGAGAACACCATCCTCGCCTATGAGAAAAGCGGTGTGCTTCTCGACAAGGTAACCAGCATCTTTTACGGACTGGTAAGTGCCGACAAGACTACAGAGATAGCAGAAACCGAAAAGAAAGTGACCCCCATGCTCACAGAACTGGAGAATGACATCACTTTCAACAAACCGCTCTTCCAGCGCATCAAGTACGTTTACGACCATCAATACAAGTCGTTGAAGGGTGAAGACAAGAAGCTGCTCGAAGAGGTTTACAAGAACTTCGTTCGTTCAGGGGCGCTTCTTTCTGATGAAAATATGGAAAGGATGAAGGAAATCAACCTTCGTATAGCCCAACTCCAACAACAATGGGGTGATTTGTTGCCCAGCGCCACCAACAATTCAGTGGTGTGGGTGAATAACGAGGAAGAATTGGCTGGTCTGAGCGAAGCAGACATTGCTCAATGCAAGAAAGATGCAGAGAGCAGGGGTGGAAAGACACCCTACTGCATCGTCATCATCAACACCACCCAGCAACCCATCCTCGCCTCACTCGACAACCGCCAACTCCGCAAGCGTGTCTATGAGGCCTCCATTCACCGCTCCGATGCTACGAGGTCGTTCAACACCTACCCTATCGTAGTGGAAATAGCCCAACTGAGGGCGGAGAAAGCCAAACTCATGGGATACGACAACTACGCCTCCCTCTCACTGGAGAAGACGATGGCGAAGACTCCCGACCAGGTATATGCCTTCCTCAAACAACTGATTCAGGAATACAAGCCCAAAGCCGATGCGGAGACGAAAGCCATCGAGGACTATGCACGAAAGGTCACGGGGGCTGATATTGACCTCCAACCCTACGACCGGTTCTATTACTCTGCCAAGATGAAGAAAGAAACGTTCAACTTCTCCGAAGACGACGTAAAGCCATACTTCAACATCGACAGCGTTTTGGTAAACGGTGTGTTCTACGCCGCCAACCGTGTTTATGGCCTTCAGTTCAAGGAGAGGAAAGACATTCCTGTATACCACTCTGACATGAAGGTTTGGGAAGTGACCGACAAGGACGGCAAGACCCTTGCCCTTTTCTACAACGACTATTTCCGTCGGCCCACGAAGCGTGGAGGAGCCTGGATGAGTTCTTTTGCCAAGCAGAGTGGGTTGAGGCAACAGATACCCCTCATCTACAATGTCTGCAACAATGCCAAGGCTCCCGACGGACAGCCCTCACTCCTTACATGGGATGAGGTGACCACGCTCTTCCATGAGTTCGGGCATGCCCTTCATGGCATCCTGTCAAACTGCAAATACAACACGTTGAGCGGCACCGCGGTAGCCCGCGACTTCGTAGAGATGCCTTCCCAGTTCAATGAGTTCTTCGCCTCCGTTCCCGAAATCTTCAACCACTATGCCAAGCATGCCGTCACAGGTGAACCCATGCCCGAAGAACTGAAGGAGAAGATGCTACAATCCATCAACTTCCACTCCGCCTATGCCTTAGGTGAGAATCTGGCAGCCACCTGCCTCGACATGGCATGGCATATGCTCTCGTCGAATGAGATACCTTCAGCACAATATGCCCCTGCTTTTGAAATAGCCGCGCTGAAAGACGTCGGTCTGTACGACGAACAGATTCCGCCACGCTACTCCACTTCCTATTTCAATCATGTATGGGGCGGTGGCTATGCCGCAGGTTACTACAGTTACCTTTGGACCGAAGTGCTGGCCGACAACATAGCCGACTATTTCAAGTCGCATGGACCATTGAAGCCGGAAGTGGGCCAAGCCTTACGCGACAAGATTCTCAGTCGTGGCAACACGAAAGACCTCATGGAGATGTTCACCGATTTCACCGGGATGAAGACCCCCGACACGTCTTCACTGCTGAAAGCAAGAGGGATGTAAAAACAACTAAATTCATCACTAAATAGACACATTAAAAAACAACAGACAACATGAAAAGATTATTTGTATTCTTCGCAGCCCTGATGATGGGAGCCACTATGTGGGCACAGCAAGTGTTCACCGTTGTATACGCCACTTCTGACGATGGCTTTGTGAACGTTAGGCAACGGCCTTCTACAAAAGCACCTGTCCTGACCAAACTCTACATGTTCTCACATGGACTTGGATCGGGCGTGCTGCGTGGACAGAGTGGCAACTGGAGCAAAGTGAGTGTAGGCAATATCACAGGTTGGGCCTACAGCAAGTATGTAGGCACACAAGACTGGTATCAGGGCCAGGGCCACGACAAACTTGTTGCTTTACGCGACAACACCCCTATCTATCGCGAGGATTTCAAGGATGGTTCCACGGATTTGCTCTTTTCTACTGTGAGCAAAGGAACCATCATTGCCGACCAATACGATGAAAATGAAGAATATTACATCCTTACCACCGCCCACGACAACCTTTACATCAAGAAGACCGACGTGAGGGTGGTCAGTGCATTTTAGCATCTGCGGTAGCAATCCTTGAAAATCACCGGGCACTTACCACATTGGCAAGTGCCCGGTTTTTCTTTATCCATCCCTATGCTTTGCTACCTGCAAGAGGCATGATTTTCCTCGTCTTTACAACGGAAACTTTTCCATCATCTTCTGGTAAAACGTTCGCTGTTCTGCATCACTGCATGCCGACACACCTGCCAACCGCTCTTGTAGTTGACGCAACTCATTGGCGACCGGATAACCAAGAGCCTTACGTACGGCAAGGCATTTCTGCAGTTCGTAAGCAGCCCTACGCTTGTCTTTTTCAAGAAGCAAAATAGCAAGCGCCTGCCGATAACCCGTGTTGAACTTTTCCTGACACTGGTTGACAATGGCCCTGCACAATAAAGCAGCCTTAGGTCCCTCATCTGCAGTCAACTCTGCCAACTCGGCAAAGAGGAAACTGTCACGATGGCGTGCCAGCAATTGGTGATAGATGTCTATGGCTTTCTGCCGTTCACCCATAATCTTATATATCACCGCCATATAGCGCAGGTTGTGCTTGCTCCGTGGATTCCTTCTGACAGCCTCCTGCAACAGCGGCATTACCTTAAGCGCATTGTCAAGAGAGGGCTGCCGCTGTATTTCATGGAAACAGCAGGTAAGCATACGCTGTGCCGTAGACGGTAAAGGATGGGGCTTCTCATTTGTTGATGGTGAGGGGTCTGTCTTCCCGGCCTTCCAATCATCGTCAGTCAGAGTCTCCACCTGCAGTTCTTGAACAAAGCCAAGCATGGAGAATGTCTTTGACTCCTGACTCAACCGCATCGCGGCGTGCAAGATAGCCGAATGCGCCTTTCCATCCTTGTCCTCCACATTGGGCCACACACGGAGCAGAGCCTGGAATATTTTCTCCGCCTCGGCTGTCTTTTTCTCCGTGAGCCGTTTCTTCAGAATATCGCTCGCCGTCCAAAACATGCAGAGGGTGGTATATTTCCCCTTGTGTACGGCATACATAGGACGTATGGCATCATACGCCTCTTCTATCTTACCCTGCTTACGCAGTTCAAAAACTTCTTTTACTGTCATAGTCATATCGTTCTAGTTTCGCATACACTCCACTTTTAGGCTCCAGTATCGGGCATCCCTATTTCCTTTACCTTGCGCTCGAATTGCTCACGGTTGCCTATAGCACCGTTTTTAATGCGTGCCCTATAGTTGTAGATAGTGTTCACCGAATAGTGGAGGAACTCTGCTATTTTGGAGGAGTCGTCGATTCCGAGTCGAATGAGGGCAAAGATACGCAAGTCGGTGGAAAGGCGGTCTTTCTCCTTGGGATGTATCTGCAAGTCGGGCATGAGAAGGGCATTGAAGTCATCAACGAAATTGGGAAAGAGGTGCAGGAATGCGGAGTCGAAATTCTGGTTGAGTTCTTCTATCTCTCGTTCTTTCAACTCTGTAGACCTCGACAACTGCAATACATCTGCCAACTCGTTTTTCTTCATCTTCTTATTCACCATCTTCCGATAACTGTCAAGTTTGTCGACATATTGCGCACACAGCGACAGAAACCGTCCGATATACTCGTCTTTCACGTTGTTGGCATCCTTGAGTTTGGAGTTGACGACCGCCAGTTGGCCGTTGGTCGTCGACAGTTGTTGATTGGCCTCCTTCAGTTCGTTGTTGAGGGCAGCAAGTTTGTCATTGGTGTCGTGGAGGGCATTCCTTGCCACGGCCAACTGCCTGTTGCGCCGGTTGAGGAAGAAGAGTACCCCAAGCAGCAACACGAAGAGCAGACTGATGGCAGCGATGAGCAACCACAACTGTTTGGTAGTGTGCTCACTTTTCGCTTTGTAGTTCTTGGCAATCTCGTTGAGCAATGGTGAAATCTGCCATTGGCGCTGGCGAGAGCCATAGCGTCCGGCACAATCACTGGTATAACTGATATAGCGATAGGCGCGGTCGATATCGTTGAGAAGAAGGAGTTGATTGGCCAGTTCCCACATCGACCCCTGGTCCATCACCCCGTTTTTCACATCGGCGAGAACCGACTCACACAACCAGTTCATCATCTGCACGGAGTCGCCCATGGCTTTGTAGTCGAGGTACCTATAGAGTGTGACAAGTGCATAGGGATGGCTCCCCTTCTCCACGGTCGTCATCCATTCGTCGTTCACTTTTAAGGCGGCTTTCAGGTCGCCTTTCGCATTGAGGCTCAGTTCACGATGCGCGAAGCAGTCGGGGTCATCGGGTGGCAATGACTCATACATCAACGCCTCGTATTTGCCGGCTTCCTTGTAATAGGCCTCGCGCATATTGTCGAGACGGGTATAGTAGGCCAACTCATTGTACACATTGTTTCGTGCCCTGTAATATTCGCCCAGGGCTTGCTGAGAGATACCTGCGGTCTGTATGCTGTCGAGTATCGCGATGGCCTCGTCGTACATGCCGATGTTGGAGCAGCGCAATGCCATCATTGAGCGGCACCTCACCTTTTCGGAAGCATCGCCCATGATGTCAGCCAATCGTATGGCCTCGCGCAGGAAGAAGATGGCAGAGTCGCTGACGAATGGGCGGTAGAGGTCGTAAAGTTGCAAAACCGTCTCATATTTTGCCGAGGTATCCTTTACTTCAACAAAGGTTTTACGCGATTCAGAAATTCGTGTCTCGCGTTTAGTCACATATTCCGAAGAATTTGCTATCGCATGGTCTATTTCCTCCAACTTTTGCAAGGGGAGTTGATATTGTGCAAATAGTGTTGGTGACATCAGCACAGCAAGCAAGATAAAAAGATGTCGCATATCGTTTCAGGTGATTGGATTGGCAAATATAGTGAAAGCCGAGTGGAATACCAAACAAAAGCCGAAGTTTTTGTTTGTATTTCCGAGTAACGAATTGGGCAACACACAAAATGAAGCCCCGAATAACAGATTTGCCCTCGGCCGTGCCGAGGGCTTTGCAATCTTGTGAAAAAGGAGTTACCTTTGCAGGCACAAGCAAGTAAATCATCTGCGCACTGGGTCCACATCCCAATTCCGAGTATGATTCTGTTGTCTGTAGAATGAAGATTGGCCGTTGGATGCCGTATGGA
>Ga0256407_10001861_pt1 | contig 42403 bp, 24 predicted proteins | sample RumenRJG_04DNA_FD_193489 | JGI IMG/M metagenome (GOLD analysis project Ga0256407, IMG submission 193489) | Bovine rumen microbial communities from Lethbridge, Alberta, Canada - RJG_04 | ecosystem: Host-associated > Mammals > Digestive system > Stomach > Rumen | place: Canada: Alberta... | reverse complement strand
CGATATAAAAATCCCCGCAATCCCGAAGGACTACAGGGACCACCCCTACGTGGGCGTTGACGGATTCGAACCGCCGACCCTCTGCTTGTAAGGCAGATGCTCTAAACCAACTGAGCTAAACGCCCCTATCTCGGATTGCGGGTGCAAAGGTAACACAATTATTTCATCCCACCAAACTTTTGGCAAGAAAAAAGTGTAAGGGCACAAAAAAGCCTCTGCGCTGCTGAATGAAAAGACAGAAGCGCAGAGGCTGATATAGAGGGGATGACAACCATAGAGCTTATAGAGCCATAGAAGCTATAGAGACCATAGAAACTATAGAATCCCATAGAGATTATAGAAACCAGAGACACTATAGGAGCCATAGACCTCCATCGCTCAATCATCATCATCTCCCGAAACATTCTCCCCGCAGTCTCCTCCACAAAGGTGTCAGTGGTGTGCAGATCTCCTCCTTTCCCCTTGGGGAGAGGACGGGGGCAGGGGGGAGAAGAGAGGCTGGTCTTTTACTTCTTGATCATCTCCACCGATCTCTTGAGGAACTCGTCGAGGGCTTTGCCCTTGAGCATACCGTTCTGCAGGAGAGCCAGGTCGATGAGCTGATGCACGATCTTGTTGTCCTTGGCATAGTCGCAGAGGATCTTGTTCTTCTTATCGCGCTGCTCGTTGACAGCCTTCTCCGTCTTTTCGAGATCGTCTTTTTCCTCTTTTGTGATCTCCTCTGGTTTCTTCTTGCTCTGACTCTGATGAAGGGCTGCAAGACGAGCCTGCTGGCCTTTGAGCTCACTCTCGATCGGCTTCAAAGCCTCGTCGGTAGCCTTATGGGTCTCGTCGAGCACCTCTTTCACGAGAGCGTGGTCGGTGTTGAGCACCACCGTGTAGCTGTCCGGCATCTGACCATAGAAGCTCATTCCAGGCTGGAAGTGGCTCATATCCTTCATACGACGCATGTACTCACTCTCCGTAATCAGCACCGGCTGAGCCTGCTCGCCGAGTGCCTCCATGTCGACGTTGAATGTAGCCTTGGTGTCTACAGGCATTTGCGAGCGGAACACCTCTGACAGTTTGTCGCGGTCGTCGGCTTCCAGAGCGCTCTTCTTTGCGTCCTCCTTTTGGATGAGACGGTCGATGATGTCAGCGTCGACACGTGCGAAGCGGCTCTTCTCCAGCTTCTGCTCAAGCATCGACACCATCGGCATGTCGAGCTGACCGTCCAACAGCAACACGCTGTAGCCCTTGTCCTCGGCAGCCTTTATATAAGAATACTGGTCGTTCTTGTTGGTGGCATAGAGATAGACGAGGTCACCGTTCTTATCGGTCTGGTTGTCCTTTATGAGCGTCTTGTACTCCTCCATGGTGAAGTACTTGCCATTGATATCCTTGAACAGCGCGAAGTCCTTGGCACGGTCGTAGAAGTCCTCCTGCGAGAGCATGCCGTAGTTGATGAAGAGCTTCAGGTCGTCCCACTTAGCCTCATAGTCCTTGCGGTCGTCCTTAAAGGTCTGCTGCAGACGGTCAGCGACCTTCTTGGTGATGTATGTCGAGATCTTCTTCACGTTGGCGTCGCTCTGCAGATAGCTGCGGCTGACGTTCAACGGGATATCCGGCGAGTCGATGACACCATGGAGCAGCGTCAGGAAGTCCGGCACAATGCCCTCTACCTGATCCGTGACGAAGACCTGGTTGCAATAGAGCTGGATCTTGTTGCGCTGCAGGTCGAGATTGCTGTGGACGCGCGGGAAGTAGAGGATACCCGTCAGATGGAACGGGAAGTCGACGTTGAGGTGAATCCAGAACAGCGGCTCGTCCTGCATCGGATAGAGCGTACGGTAGAAGTTCTTATAGTCCTCGTCTTTCAGTGTCGACGGTGTCTTGGTCCACAGAGGTTCCACGCTGTTGATGATGTTGTCGTCCTGCGTCTCCACTTCCTTGCCATCCTTCCATTCTGTCTTCTTGCCAAAGGCGATAGGCACTGCCATGAACTTGCAGTACTTATTCAGCAAAGCCGTGATGCGCGTCTTCTCAAGGAATTCCTTGCAATCGTCAGCGATGTGCAGCACAATGTCGGTACCGCGGTCAGCCTTCTCAGTCTCCTCAAGCGTGAACTCTGGCGAACCGTCGCAAGTCCAGTGCATGGCCTTGGCACCCTCTTGATAGCTCTTGGTGATGATCTCGACTTTGTCAGACACCATAAAGCTGGAGTAGAAGCCGAGTCCGAAGTGTCCGATGATGGCATTGGCCTCATCCTTGTATTTCGTCAGGAAGTCAGTGACACCTGAGAAAGCGATTTGGTTGATGTATTTGTCGATCTCCTCAGCGGTCATACCGAGTCCGCGGTCGCTGATGGTCAGCGTCTTGGCATCTTTGTCGAGCTTGACGTGAATCGTCAGGTCGCCGAGCTCGCCCTTGAAGTCGCCCTTCTGCGCCAATGTCTTCAACTTCTGCGTAGCATCGACAGCGTTGGAGACCATTTCACGCAGGAAAATCTCATGATCGGAATACAAGAACTTTTTGATGACGGGGAAAATGTTCTCTGTTGTAACCCCAATATTACCTTTTTTCATGGTACGCTTTCTTATTAGTTTTTGCCGATAAAAATGCAAAAAGCGTGCCACGAAGATTTTTTTGAAATTTTACCGAAATGTTGACAATACTTTGAAAGAAAATTGTTATATTTGCAACATAGATTCATTTCAATAGGTTAAGGTTAGTTTTTTTAAAAGGTTAAAGGCCCCAATCAGAGTAGTGATTACTGTGGATTGGGGATTTTTGTTTAATCTATTGACAAGGATCTGCTCTGAGAATCGATTCTTTTGAGTCAAACGGCTTGCCGGCCATGATTTCGTGAATTTCGTGCCTTTTTCGTAATGCGTTGATGGTTAATACGTTATATCAACGTTGCTTCTTTTCTATTTGCAAAATTATTGGGAATTACCACAGAAACAGTCCAACAATCCTGTCATCTCGGTGGATTGATGCTGTCATCTCGATGGAATGAGAAGGTCATCTCGGCAGAATGACAGGATCAAATCACCGAGATGACATGGTCAAACCGCCGAAATCATAAAAAGACGAAGCAAAACACACCAAGCCACACCATCGTTTTTATCTGGAAGCAAAAATGATTTTTTTGCGTTTTGTCAGTTTTTATTGGGTCTATATCCTTTACACCTTATTTATATATAGCTTGCTTCAAGCTGGGACACAGACAAGATGTCACGTCGAAGTCTGCCACTCTTGTCAGTGTGGAGGCTACTTTCCTTTTGGCACGATTTTGGCAATTACACGGTTGGTTAGCGAAACGCAACAACCAATTTGAAGTTAAACATAAAAAACATAGCAATTATGACAATTAAACCATTAGCAGACAGAGTGCTGGTACTTCCTGCACCAGCTGAGGAGAAAGTAGGTGGAATCATCATTCCTGACACAGCCAAGGAGAAACCACAGCGCGGCGAGGTCGTCGCCGTCGGCCAAGGCACTAAGGACGAGACAATGGTTCTGAAGAAGGGCGATGTCGTGCTCTATGGCAAATATGCCGGAACAGAGCTGGAGGATGGCGACAAGAAATACTTGATGATGCGTCAGAGCGACGTGCTCGCTGTCGTAGAGGACTAAAGATCTGCCGAGCGCAGACATCTGTTTTCACTCAATCAGTTTACTATTATCATAACATTAAAAATAGGAAATCACAACTATGGCAAAGATTATCAAATACAATACAGAAGCCCGCAACCTCATCAAGGCTGGTGTTGACCAGTTGGCCAACGCTGTAAAGGTTACACTCGGTCCTAAGGGCCGCAACGTCATCATCGAGAAGAAATTCGGTGCTCCTCAGATCACCAAGGACGGTGTCACCGTCGCTAAGGAGGTGGAACTGGAGGATAAGTTCGAGAACACTGGCGCCCAGCTCGTCAAGAGCGTAGCCAGCAAGACTGGTGACGACGCCGGTGACGGTACCACCACAGCTACCATCCTGACACAGGCCATCGTCACAGAGGGTCTGAAGAACGTCACCGCAGGTGCCAACCCAATGGATCTGAAGCGCGGTATCGACAAGGCCGTGGCCAAGGTCATCGACTATATCAAGACCAACGCTGAGCAGGTTGGCGACAACTACGACAAGATCGAGCAGGTCGCTACCGTCAGTGCCAACAACGATCCCGAGATTGGTAAGCTCATCGCCGACGCTATGCGCAAGGTTTCTAAGGACGGCGTGATCACCATCGAGGAGAGCAAGACCCGCGACACCAGCATCGGCGTGGTTCAGGGTATGCAGTTCGACCGTGGCTATCTGTCTGGCTACTTCGTGACCGACACCGACAAGATGGAGTGCGTGATGGAGAATCCTTACATCCTCATCTACGACAAGAAGATCAGCAACCTCAAGGAGTTCTTGCCTATCCTGCAGCCTGCTGCCGAGAGTGGCCGTCCACTGCTCGTCATCGCTGAGGACGTTGACTCTGAGGCTCTGACGACATTGGTTGTCAACCGTCTGCGTGGTGGTCTGAAGATCTGCGCTGTCAAGGCTCCTGGCTTCGGCGACCGTCGCAAGGCTATGCTTGAGGATATCGCAGTCCTGACCGGTGGCGTTGTCATCAGCGAGGAGAAGGGTCTGAAGCTCGAGCAGGCTACGCTCGACATGCTGGGCTCCGCCAAGAAGGTGACTATCACCAAGGACGACACGACGATCGTCGGCGGTGCTGGTGCTAAGGAGAACATCCAGGAGCGCGTCAACCAGATCAAGAACGAGATTGCCAACACCAAGAGCTCTTACGACAAGGAGAAGCTGCAGGAGCGCCTCGGCAAGCTCAGCGGTGGTGTCGCTGTGCTCTATGTCGGTGCTAACTCCGAGGTGGAGATGAAGGAAAAGAAGGATCGTTGCGACGACGCACTCTGCGCTACACGTGCAGCCAGCGAGGAAGGTGTTGTAGTCGGTGGCGGTACCACATACATCCGTGCTCAGGAAGAGCTGAAGGATCTCAAGGGCGACAACGCTGATGAGCAGACTGGTATCAACATCGTACGCCGCGCTATCGAGGAGCCGCTGCGTCAGATCGTCTTCAACGCCGGTGGCGAGGGCGCTGTCGTGGTGAACAAGGTTCGCGAGGGCAAGGGCGACTTCGGCTACAATGCCCGTGAGGACAAGTACGAAGACCTGCGTCAGGCTGGTGTCATCGACCCCGCCAAGGTAGAGCGTGTGGCTCTGGAGAACGCTGCTTCTGTAGCAGGTATGTTCCTGACCACTGAGTGCCTCATCTGCGACAAGCCTGAGGAGAAGCCGGCTATGCCAGCCGCTCAGCCCGGAATGATGTAATTGAGACATCGAAATAAAGATACTCATAACCACGAAGAGGTGGCAAGCGATATGCTTGCCACCTCTTTTTTTGTGTCCATACGCAACGACGCTGATTCTATTCATAGGATTTTCCCCGAAAAGAAGTCATCACGATCAGGTCATTTTTTTATTGAATTTACAACTCAAATACCACCAACTATTGAAAAGATTATTCAAACTGCATCACACCCGACTACTGTCATCGAGTCAGCTTATTGATGCCGTAACGCAGCTCTATGACCATATCGTCAACCGATATAAAAACGTTGCTGCAAGAAGGCACTTTTTGCTCGCATAGTTACCACATGTAATTACAAAAACAACACCATCTATGCTTTGAATATTTGACAGTAGCCTTGTACTTTTTCAACAGTCTTGGTGGAGTTTGGGCTCAGCAACCTTATATGACATTGCTGAGCTTCGCGTACTGCATGACAGACGCGGGGATGGGCGAGGCCATCTTCCACTTAATCTGCATCTGACGGCCATAGCTGACACGGCTGTAGGTGTGGCTGATGTAGGTCGTCTTGCCGAGGTAGACGTAACCCATCGTGCGGTATCTGTCGTCGGGAAACTCGCTTTGTTGCCGGACAAACAACAGCGTGTTTTGGCGCTGATGGATGTAGTTTTGACCTGTAGGAGAATCAGGCGAGACCTTGTTTTGTGTGTCCCACTGAAAGACCTCGTCGGTCAGGGCATGGTCGTCATAGTTTGTTGACGAGCCCTCTTCACGGTTCTTGATGATGTCGACATACATTGCTTCCACGTTCAAACTCTTGTTGCGCTCAACGCCCTCACGTACTGACGACTGACGGAGTAGGGTTGAGGTGCCCAATGCCACACGTATCTGATCCCTCGTGTAGATGCCGTGCAGCTTGAGTGGGAAGTCCGAGATGCCGGAGTTGTCGTCCAACTCGAAAGTTGTGCACCGGTTTTTCAGGATGTGCATGAGTACTTCTATTTCGTTACAAGTGATCTCGTCTTTCGCCATGTCATCCATGAAGTCCTGTAGGGAAGCATACTGTCCTGCTCTCTGAAACAAATCGTAATATAGCATCAGCGTCATGCGCTGCTCCTTCCGGCTCAATTCTTCAACGCTGACACGGAACTTTTCTGACGCTATCTTTGAGATGAACGAGAAATAGGAATAGGAATCGGTAGAGAGCCATTTGTTGTGTACAGCCTTTGACAGTTGAGTTTCAAACTTAGAATGCGCAGTTGTCAGTCCGGCTTCGTAGAGATAACTGTTCCACGAGAAGCCATTGTTGTAGATTCGCTCCAATGGCGTCTTGTAGATCTTTACAAAGTTAGCCAGTGTCGGTTTCAGGCCATGATTGTTCTTGAAATCATGGACGAGCCCGATGATTCTGTTTCTGCTGAACTTCCTGATCGCCTGATTGATGTTTGCCAGCACATATTCCTTTGCTTTCGGTTCGAGAGAGATCTGACAATTCAACGGCAGATGAGGGAAGTCGTGGTTGATCTCTTCGGCAACACTCATTGAGGAACGGCCGATGATGGCGCGGAAACGCTCGGTATAGTTGAACTCAGTTCTGCACTCCCCGACGAAGTCCAGTACCGTGACGAACTCTTTGCCTTTGGCATTTCTCAGGCCACGGCCAAACTGCTGTAGGAAGATCGTAAGACTCTCGGTGGGACGCAGAAACAGCACCGTGTCGATTTCAGGTATATCCACGCCCTCGTTGAACATATCCACGACGAAGAGATAGTTGATTCTGCCTGTCTTCAAATCATTGTATAGCGGTGTTCGGGCATAGGCATTCTCGCTTGTCAAGGATGCAGACCTCAATCCGCTGAGCGTGAACTTCGCTGCCATGAACTTGGCGTGTTCCTGACTCACACAGAAGCAAAGCGCCTTGACCTTGTGCTCGTCGGGAAGATATTCTTTCAGTTTGTTGATGATCAGCGTAGCCCGGAGGTCATTGCCCGTGTAGAGTCTTGTCAGTTTAGACACATCGTAATGGCCTTGCTTCCAACTGACTTTTCTGAGATCTACGCAGTCCGTTATCCCGTAGTAATGAAAGGGACTCAGCAACTCGTTGTTGAGTGCCGTGTCCAGTCTTATCTCCGCAGAGATATGTCTGTCGAAGTCCTGCGTGATGTCTTTGCCATCCATACGCTCGGGTGTAGCCGTCAGTCCAAGCAGAATCTTCGGTTTGAACTTGTCAAGGATCTTACGATAGGAATTGGCAGCCACGTGATGCACCTCGTCAATGACGATATAATCGTAATAATCATCAGCCAGTTGCAGCCCGTCGATGCGGTTGTTGACGATGTCTTTCGAGGCAAAGACATGGGCGTAGGACTGCGGAGTGGCGTTCTGACCATACCACAGTTCACCGAAATTATAATCGCCGAGCACCATTCTGAAAGTACTGAGCGACTGCTTGAGGATCTCCTCGCGATGGGCCACGAACAACAATCTCGCGTGTCCATTGTGCTGTTCCTGGAAACGCTTGAAGTCCAATGCGGCGATCACGGTCTTACCCGTTCCCGTGGCAGCTACGACAAGATTCCTGTAGTGGTGATGCACCTGACGGTCGACCTGCAACTTCTCGAGTATGTCATTCTGATAGTCACGCGCATGCATTAAGTCAACTAAGCTAAAGTCAGACGTGATTAAAGGTTCATTCTTCAGTGCAGCAAGTAGACGATTGTCGTCAACGCCGTCGCGGAACACCTCAAACTCCTCGTCATTCCAGTAACTGTCGAACGAGTTCTTTATGGCCGTAATCATCTGTGGCAGCTCCATCTGTGTCACCTTCACATTCCACTCCTTGCCGGTGGTCATGGCGACATTCGAGAGATTGGAAGAGCCAATATATGCCGTATGCAAGCCAGAGTTGCGAAGGAAAAGATATGACTTGGCATGGAGACGGTCGGCATTGCCGTTGAATGAGATCTTGATGGTGGTGTTGGGCAATGCAGCCAACCTCTTGACAGCCTTGAAGTCGGTGGCTTGCATGTAGGTGGTGGTAACAATCTTCAAGCTATGACCTTTGCCGGTATATTCCTTCAGCACATCCATCAGCGGATTGATTCCCGACAATTTGATAAACGACACGACGAAGCAGATCTCGTCGGCAGTCTGTATTTCCTTCTTCAGTTCACTCAGCAGGGATAAGCCCTTACCGGTGAACAGACTGCTATGGAGCATACTCGACGTGGGGCGGACATCGGCCAGATGCTGCTCTATGTCGGAATAATCATTTTTCGACTTGTCGATGACAGCAGTGAGAATTTGGTTCTGCGCATCTATGAGATTGTCATCTTTAATACAGAAATCAAAGGATAGCTGCTTGATGATGGAGTTGGCAATGTCAATACCCTTCTGTAAATCACGGTCGTCATCGCCAAGCTGATTGAAGAGTTGCTTGATGAGCGCATGGAGATATTGCGAGAGATACTCTGCAATATTGCTTTTGTCGATAGGCTTCTTGCCAATGTAGTATTTACATTGGTCCATCTCGTCCAGCTTCCTTTTGAAGAACCTGTTGATGATCTGCTCGTATATACCTAATTCCATTGCTGCTTATAAAGATTGTATATACGTGCAAAGATAATATGTTTTTTTGTAACTGTCGACACTCACCTTATTTTTTACCGGTTGCAAGGTTACATTATTCTCCATCCCGATTGCGTTCTTATTTGCCTAATATTATGGAAAAGGCAGAGCATACATAGGTTAGTCTTTACTGCTTACTGCTTTCTGCTACTGTTCTGATCACTCTGCACGGATTGCCGACAGCGACCACACCGTCGGGAATGTCGTGGGTCACCACCGATCCGGCGCCAATAGTCGTATTGTTGCCGATGGTCACTCCGGGTAAAACAGTGACGTTGCCGCCAAACCATACGTTGTCGCCGACATGTATAGGCTTCGATTTCCCTACCTGTTGGTTGCGTCGCTCCACATCAATGGGGTGAATGGCGGTGTAGAAATTGCAGTTAGGTCCGATGAAGACATTGTCGCCGAAAGTCACCTCTGCCTCGTCAAGCACCGTGAGATTGTAGTTGGCAAAGAAATGCTTGCCCACCTTGATATTGAAGCCAAAGTCGCAATATATCGGTGTGTTGACGTGTAAGCCCTCACCAGCAGCGCCAAAGAACTTGGCAATGCGCCGGTTGCGCTCGTCGATTTGACTTGGCGGCATTTGGTTGATTTCAAAGATTTTCTGCTGACTGCGTCGCAGGCTCTTTATCAGTTCCGGGGCATTGGCTTGGTACCAATTACCGCTTTTCATCTGCTGAAAGACGTCTCCCTTTTCCATATTTCCCTAAAGATTGCACCACAATAGTCTTTGACTTTCGTATAAATTAAAATTTAACCATGCAGAAAAACAACGTACCTGAGTGGTGCTAACAAAGCCGCAATTCATCAGCACGGCACGGCAAAGGTACGAATAAAAACTGAGAGGCTGACGTCTTCGAGCGGACTATTTACCTTATCATTGTCTTCGCGTGATCTCAACAATATACATTCTACTTGGAAAATCATTGTCTTGTTCTGTCGTTTGGATAATATTTTGTACTTTTGCTCCACAATTAATAATAAAGTAAAAGAATAGAAAGATAAAGCATCATGCTGAACAAGATTTGCAATTTCATTTCAAAGTATATGGCAGGAATCGTCATTGTGGTAGCAGCGATGGCGCTTTTGTTACCGGCATCATTCAACTGGATTTCAACCTCGTGGATCACGCCGTTGCTTGGACTGGTCATGTTCGGCATGGGACTGACCTTGGATCCACACGACTTCAAGGTAGTCTTCACTCGTCCAAAGGACATCATCATCGGCAGCCTGGCCCAATTCATCATCATGCCGTTGACCGCCTTCCTGCTGTCGCGCGTCTTTGGTCTGAGCGATGAACTGGCTATTGGTGTCATCCTTGTCGGCTGTTGTCCCGGCGGTACCGCCTCAAACGTAATGACCTATTTGGCCAAGGGTGACCTCGCGCTGTCGGTGGGCATGACCACGGTCAGCACGGTGCTGGCTCCTTTTCTCACGCCACTACTCATCTTGCTCTATGCCGGTGAGCGTGTGCACGTCAATGCTCTTGGCATGTTCCTGAGCATCATTGAAGTAGTCATTTTGCCCATCATCTTGGGCTTTGTCTTCAAGAAACTGTTTCCAAGACAGACGCAACGACTATCAGCTTATCTGCCAGCTTTCTCCTCAGTGATGATTGCGCTGATCGTCGGTATCATCGTCAGTGCCAATGCTCCGAAACTGCTTACGGGCGGCTTGCTCATCGTGCTCGTCGTGGTGTTGCACAACATTTGCGGCTTGAGCATGGGTTATCTCGTCGGTCGTGCGCTCCGTTTGTCTCACAAGAAATGCTCAGCGATCTCCATAGAAGTAGGCATGCAAAACTCCGGTCTCGCCAGTTCATTGGCTGCCGTTCACTTTGCCATGTATCCGATGGCTACCGTCCCCGGTGCCGTTTTCTCTGTGTGGCATAATGTCAGCGGTGCCGTCGTCGCCAAGATCTACGCCAAGCAGCAAGAGAAAAAGGAGAAGGCAGAACAATGAAAGAAGACATAGAATCACAAAAAACTCGTGTGACCCTAAAGTCGCACGAGTTTTTTTGTTACCTATATAAATAGTTTTTTGTTATCTATATAAATAAGGTGTAAGCGCAAATATCGGATACAGCATGTAAGCAATGGCGGTGATTTGTGTTAAACCTTTGTCGTTATTCTTCTTCCCGCTTCTCGATGTCCTGCATCAACTTCACGGCGTCGACATACTGCTCGATGCCCTGGGCCACTTCTTGCGCAGCCTTCATGGCAAGTACGACGGTTTGTGGGCGGTGCACGACGTCGCCACCGGCAAAGACACCACGGCGTGTAGTCATGCCAAAGGGACGTTCCTGTATCTTGACATAGCCTTTCTCGTCGACCTCGATGCCATCTGTGGTAGACACAATGCGGTTGGCAGGGCGCGAGCCGATGGCCAGGAAAATGCGGTCAAAGGGCTCTTCGCGGTCACCATCGTCGGTGTGTATGGTCACGCTGCCCAGTCTGCCGGGCTCACCGGCAATAAACTCCGTGACGCTGGACTTCCACCAGAACTTTACGCCCTCTTTGACGGCTTCGTCATATTCGCTTTGTATGGCAGGCATCTCTTCCTGCGTGCGTCGGTAGATGACCGTCACTTCGGCACCCAAGCGAATGGCAGTGCGGGCAGCATCCATGGCAACGTTGCCGCCGCCGATGACGCCGACACGTTCTTCGGCACGCAACGGCACCATATTGCGGGCGATGGCACCTTCCTGGTAAGCGTTGAACTGATGGAGCAAGTAGGTCGACTGGCTCACACCGTGGAGCTTGGCTCCCGGCACGTCGTCCATGTTCTGTGGCACAGCGGTTCCCGTGCCCATGAAGATGGCGTCGAAGCCATGCGCGAAGAGATAGTCGACGGTGATGCCGTTCTCGCCCACCATGGTGTTGGTGATGAAGTTGACACCGAGCTCGGCAATCTTTTCGATCTCTGCTCTTACCACCGCCTTGGGCAGACGATATTCGGGAATGCCGAACATCAGCACGCCGCCGGGTTCCTCAAGTCCCTCGTAGATCGTCACGGCGAAACCTTTGCGGGCCAGATTGCCCGCAACGGTGAGTCCGGCAGGTCCCGATCCGATGACGGCGATATTGCCACGCGTCTTTTGTGGCAGCTTTTCGCGTTGCAGGCGCATCTGTGTGTCGAAGTCAGCGATGAAAGCCTCAAGGCTGCCGATCTTCACGGGGTTGCCTTTCTTGTTGAGCACGCAGTGACCCTGGCATTGCTTCTCGTGTGGGCAGACGCGCCCGCAGATTGCTGGCAGGTTCGACGTCTCGTTGATGATGGCCATAGCGTCTCCGAGGTTGCCCTTGGAGAGTTGATGGATAAACGAGGGAATGTCATTGCCGATGGGACAGCCCTTGCGGCACATTGGCACCTTGCAGTGGAGACAGCGCTTGGCCTCAGTGATCGCTTCCTGCATCGTCAGGGGCTGCGGTGTGCTATAGTCGATTTGCTCTTTCTTCATGTTACTACGATGTTTGTAGAGATTGGTTGTGGTTATTAAAAAGCTTGTTTTGTCAGATAGACTTTACAAAAGTACGTATTATATCCTTATACATTATAATATTCATTAAAAAATTAAATAAGATTAACCTCAAGACGAGATGAAGTGACTATTCACCGAATACAGGCGAAAGGCAGGAAAATAAAAAGCTAACGCAGCAAAAGTCTACTTCTGACGAATCTCTACTTATTGACTTCTCCATCGGTAGTGACATCATCCACCGTTAGGGCAGGGTTTATCCCTGCCCTAACCCCGCAAAAGATATGATTTAACCGATATGGTTACGTCTTACTTGACTTTGAAGTGAAACCAATCGATGTCTACCTTTCCGCCAAGCTGCCGGGTGGCATAGTTGTAGATGCCAAAGCGTGTGCCCATGAAGAAGCGACGGTAGTCGAAGACGAGTTTGAAGCCGCTCAAAACCGTTGTCCAATGCTTGCCGTCGAGACTGTAGGCCAGTGTGGCCACATCTTTGTGGAGACGGAAATCAGCACTCACCTTCAAGTAGACGATGTTCTGTGACAGGGCCTTGCGGTAGACTTCGTGACGATGATCGGCAAGGACATGGAGATCCTTTGGCTCCATCTCCACAGAGTCCGTCGAGGCCACGATATATTTCTTACCCTTTTCTTTCACTACGGAGAGCAGGGCGGCATCGTTCTGAAAGGCGCAGAAGCCTGCCACATCGCCATCCTGCATCTTGCTGACATCCATGCGGATGATGCCCTCGCTCTGTGGTCCCATCATGCGAGTGGTCAGCGTATTGCGAGCCATGAAGATGTTGGGAGCCACAGTGGCCGTATGCAGACGCAGCCAGCCACGGCGCTCGGTGAGCGACCAGACGTTGTCGACGGGGTTGTGGTTCCACTGCCAGTCGAGGCTCAGTGTAGACTTGTTGAACTCATCGCTGTTGACGATGCTGGTCTTCTTATTGCCCGCAAAGGGTACCTCCATCGTTGCGGGCACATAGTCCACCTTCGGCCAGCCGTCGGTCCAACGGACAGGAGAGAGCGTCGGCACGCGGCCTATGCCGCCACGATCCTGGAAGATCAGCGCAAACCAGCGGCCGTCTGGTGTGTCTACTATCGTGCCCTGACCGACACCGCCGAAGCCGCTGAACTCCGTCTCAAGCATCACTCGCTTGGTATATGGGCCTTGGATGTCTTTTGCGCGGTAGACGACTTCGCGGCGCGGATGGCCGTTGGTCCAGGAAATCATCTGCAAGTAGTAGTGTCCGTCGTGCTTGATGACACGAGAACCTTCGAGGAGTCCCTTCTCCTCACTGTCGCGCTGGAAGAGCTGGCGGTGAGAGCCTTCCACGACCTGCTTGAGATCACGGCTGAGCTCCACCATCTCGCCGGTAGCATAGAAGACATACGCACGGTCGTCATCGTCGAAGAACAGCGTGGCGTCGTGGAAATGGGGCAACCGGCTGACGAGTGTCCACGGACCTTCAGCCTTCTTGGCCGTCATGATATACGTCTCGCCTCCGGGATTGTCATTGGGTGCGAAGAGTGCATAAAACCGTCCTTTGTGATACTTCAGCGAGGTGGCCCACTGCCCGCGGCCGTAGACGGTGCCCTGCTCCATATTATATTTAGGCGAGTCAGTGAGTTTGTCGAAGAGATAGCCCACCGTCTGCCAGTTGACAAGGTCGCGCGAGTGCATGATGGGACCGCCTGGCATGAGGTGCATCGTCGTCGAGACCATGTAGTAGTCGCTGCCCACACGGATCAAGTCCATGTCGGGCACGTCCGACCAGATGACGGGATTGGAGAACATTGCGGTCTGCGAAGCTTCGTGATTCACGATTTTGCCCATGGGCTTCTTTACCGTCTGCGTTGCCATCATGGGCTGAGACAGTGCAGCGAGAAGCAGAAGGGCTGGGATTGTTTTTGTTTTCATTGATTTGTCTGTTTCTAATCTGCTTGATTCATGAACATTCAGTTCTTCTTTGTAGAACATGGAATTGCCATGAATTAACCACGAATTGTTCACAACGATTATGTTGATAGTAATTCATGGTCAATTCATGAACATCCATGTAAAAGATATATACATGAAACAAACAGCTAATTTATTTAGTCTTTATTGTTATTTTCTCTAACACCACACCCGGGTCGAGCGGTTCGAAGACGAGGCGATGGATGCCGTCGCTCAGCTGTTGCAGCGGCAGCGTGACCTGCTTTTCAACGATGCGGCGGGCTACCGTTGGGTAGTAGATGCTGTAAATATTCTCCGGCTTCTCATTGAGGTTGGCGTTGAAGTTCACCGTTTTACCCTTGCCGTCGAGGCTCACGCGGTAGCGCAGTCCACCCTGGTTGAGGAAGTCGAGCGTGCATTTCGTTGTCACGGTGATGGTCACGCTGTCGGTGGGTTGAATACCACGGAAGCGATACTCCAGTTGTGCGCCGTTGACCGATGCTGTAGTTGGGCGCAGCGTCATGGCACCGAGCGACGGTCCCATGAATGGGATGTCGATCCAGCGTGCACCTTTTCCGTCGCGCTTGCTAAAGTAGTGTTCGGCCTCCAAAACCACTTTGTCTCCCTTGGCATCGATGATCCAGCTGTCGGTACGTGGCTTCACCTGATAGAGTTTCGGCAGCATGTCGTGGGGGAAGTTGTCGTTCCAGATGGTGTATCCGATGTGTTTCTGGATCATCATGCCGTTCCATTTGCCTCCTGCAATATTGTGATTGTAGGCAGCACAGAGCAGAGAGTCACGACGGAAGTCGTGGCGGCAGCGCTCCGCCCACGTGTTGGCATCGGGGTTGCCCTGCTCATAGAGCTGATGATTCATGGCTTGGGCATAGTACATGTCGTAGAGATTGGCCATTGCCTGCACGGGGAAGAGAATGAGTTCCTGGTAAGCGTCGCGACAACTCTCGGGCAGAGCAGTGTATTGGCGTAGGGCGTCACGCTCCAAGGCAGCGTAGTCGCTGACCACCTTCTCCCATTCGCCATCCTTCAGACTGTAGGTCTTGGCGTCGAGCATCTCCGCTGTGCAGCGTCCGGCATACTTGTATTGCAGGTTAAGAATACGCGCGGCCTCCGCAGCCTGCTCCTCGCCGAAGGCAGCCGCACAGAAGCGGCGGGTGTGATCCAAGAGGTTTTCTGTGGTGTAGGCAGTGGGGTTCCATGCCATGTCGATGAAGAGCTGGATGGGGTATTCCATCGGTTTGAGATCACCGACATTGAGGATCCACAGCCGGTCGATACCGTTTTCGGCAGCTAACGTCAGCTGTTCCCACATATTCTGAATGGGCGTCACGTTGATCCACTTCGAGTTTCTCGGAGCCCCCACATAGTCGACATGATAGTAGAGTCCCCATCCGCCTTTGCGGTTGCGCTCTTTTGGCGTAGGCACACGACGTACGTCGCCCCAGTTGTCATCACAGAGCAGCAGTGTCACATCGTCGGGCACACGCAGTCCGGCATCGTAGTAGTCCATCACCTCTTTGTAGAGAGCCCATACCTGTGGCACCTCGTTGGCCTTCTTGCCACGCTCTTTCTCGATGATGCGTCGCTGGTTGCGGATGATTTTCTCCATGAGCTGAATGTTTGTGTTCTCGCTCATGGCCATGTCGCCGTCGCCGCGCATGCCGATGGTGACGATGTCTTCCGTATTTTTGTTGCGGCGTACGCCACCTGCCCAAAAGGCGTCTAAGGCCTTCTGGTTCGTGGCATAGTTCCACTGTCCGCCTGCTGCCTCACGTGAAGCGCGGTCTTGCGGCTCTACATTCGGGTCGTCGGTGTGGTTGTGCCATTCCTTTTGTGAGCGGCACATCGGCTCGTGATGTGAGGTGCCGATGATGATGCCACGGTCGTCAGCAGTCTTGCTGTTCAGTGCGTCGTCGGCATAGAAGGCCCAGCCCCACATGGCCGGCCACATGAAGTTTGCCTTTAATCTGAGCAACAACTCAAAGACGCGGTCGTAGAAACGATGGTCGCCGTAGTTTGTGCCATAGGTGTTTTTCACCCATGTCGTCAGGCAGGGAGCCTCGTCGTTGAGGAAGATGCCGCGATATTTTACCCTTGGAGAAGGCTGGTATTGACGGCCGTTGCTATATATAATATGGTCTTGGTGCTTCACGGGAACATCAGCCCACCAGTACCACGGCGACACGCCCATCTCGCGACTGAGCTCATAGATGCCGTAGATGGTGCCGCGCTTGTCTGAGCCGACGATGACGAGGTTGCCGTCGACAACGTCGATGAGATAGCTCTCCCATTGACCGCGCAGTTTCCTGACGTCGATTTTATGGGCTTTGACGATGTTGCTGATCATTTTACTCTTGCCGAGCGTGCCGGCGATGATGTGTCCGTGTCCCGGCTGATTGGCTGATGAGACGACAAGTACGGGTGCTGCTTTACCGCAGACTCGCCCAATGTCAGCACTGAGATCGCGTGCTGCCAGTCTGACGCCCGTCCAGTCTGTGGTGTCCACCACGATAGCGGCAGGTTGCTGTCCAGGCTTGGCAATGTAAAAATCATTGGCACTGGCCAGTAGAGGAAAAAGAGAGAATAAGAATAGTAGGATCTTGTTCATATTGCTTATAAAAGATTATCTAATGCCAAAAACGGCATACGACTTCCCGGGTTGGGTGTCGATGTCATATTCATATACGCGCGGAATCTTCACCTCTTGAAGTTTTTGTGTGTGGATGAGCGGCTTCCTGACTACGGCAGGAGCAAACAGCGCATTGGGGCAAGCACCTTTGGCTTCCCGCAGTCCCTGGCCTTTCAGAGGCTGATAGGAGCGCAGGCGCAGCACACCGCCGATGGTAGAGGTGATGGTGGCTGATTTAAGCTTGCCGTCGCTCCACTGTTCACTGACGACGAAACCACCACGGGTTTTGATACCCTTCACGCTTCCCTCGTGCCAGGCAGCAGGCAGTGCTGGCAAGAGATGCACGGCACCGTCGTGACTCTGTACCAGCATCTCGGCGACTCCAGCGGTGAAACCAAAGTTACCGTCAATCTGAAAGGGCGGATGCGCATCGAAGAGATTGGGATAGATGCGGCCGTTGGGATACTGCCGTTGCAATGAGTCGCAAGGCAGCAGGTGCAGCAGGTTGTTGATGATCTGCAGCGCATGATTGCCGTCGAGCATACGCGCCCAGAAGTTGATCTTCCATCCTAAGCTCCATCCCGTGGCCATGTCGCCGCGCTGGAGCAGGGTGGTGTGAGCGGCGCTGAAGAGCTCAGGATGGCTGAAAGGCGAAATCTGATTGCTCGGGTACAGCCCGTAGAGATGAGAGATATGGCGGTGCTCGTCTTTCGGATTGTCACCGTCTTGCAGCCATTCTTGCAGTTGACCGTAGCGACCTACTTGCATGGGAGGCAGCAAAGCGAGCTTCTCTTGTGCCTCGTGGCGGAATGTCGTGTCGGTACCGAGTATTTCTGAAGCCCTGATAGCCGAGGACAGTGCATCGAAAGCAATCTGGTTGTCCATCGTGCAACCCGCTGTCACGGACGTGCGTTTACCCATTGGGCCGTGCTCAGGACTGACAGACGGAGAGAGGAGAAACGCTTTGTGAATGTTGAATGTTGAATGATGAGTGTTGAATGAAATGCTACAAGAGTCGAGAGAAGTGCTACCAGAGTTGAAAGTTGAAAGTTGAGAGTTGAACTGATAGAGCGAATCTGTGGGCACGATCTGGCCATAGTCCATCAGGAAGCGGGCGGCGGAGCGGAGAACAGGATACCACTGACGTAGGAAACTCTTGTCGCCCGTGAAGAGATAGTGTTGCCACAGATGCGTCGTCAGCCACGCTCCACCGCAGGGAAACATGCCCCAGTAAGCACCGTCGATCGGGCCGGCAACACGCCAGATGTCGGTGTTGTGATGAGCTACAAAGCCACGGCAGCCATACATTGTCTGTGCGGTTTGGGCACCCGTCTGGCTGAGATCGTGGATGAGAGAGAAGAGAGGGGGCAGGGTAGAAGTGAGGTTGGTCACCTCTGCCGGCCAGTAGTTCATCTCGGTGTTGATGTTGATGGTGTACTTGCTGTCCCACGGAGCGAAGCGTTCCTTGTTCCAGATACCTTGCAGGTTGGCTGCCTGTCCGCCCGGGCGCGACGATGAGAGCAGAAGGTATCGGCCATATTGAAACATCAGCGTGACGAGGCGTGCGTCCTGCTGCTGTGGGTATTGCTTGAGCAAAACGTCAGTAGGAATTGTTTTGTCTTGTGGTTTCGCAGCGTTGATGCTTAAGCCAACCGTGTTGAAAAGAGGTTGGTAGACAGCAAGGTGTGCACGCAGTTGCCGGGCATAGTCGCCAGCGAGTGCCTGCTCCAAGGCCTGCTGAGCCTTTTCTTCCGCGTCACCGCTGATGTCGTGATAGTTGACGAAATTCGTGGCAGCGGTCAGATAGATGGTAACGGAGGTGGCATGAGTGATGCTCAGACGATCGTCTTGACTCATCGTTTTGCCGTCGGTTTTCACAGCCACCTTACACACGGCATGCAGTCCGGCCTTTACGCCTTCCTGTTCTTCACCTTGACAGACCATCGACAGTTGCTGTCGCTGAGCCTCTACCTTGTGGTTGAGGATTGAGGAAAGCGAGACACTGAAGTGCAAGGCACCTTTTCGCGAAGCCTGAAGATGCACCGCCATGAAGCGTTGTGCAAAAGAAGTGAAGACCGTGCGCTTGATTTTCACACCGTCTTGAACGAAAGTTGTGGTATTAACCGCTTGCTCCAGAGACAGAGAGCGATGGTAGCTGTTGTCACCAGAGAGCTTGGCCGATGCTTTGAGCTGGCGTTTATTTCCCTGCCCTTCCGTAGACATGTCAATGAGCAGCGAGCCCAGCGGCAAGAAGCGCATACCGTTCTTTCCGGTGAAGAAGTTGCGGTTGATGACACCCTCGGCCTGTTCCTCCTTACCATGACGAATCAGCTCGCGCACACATTGCAAGGAATCTTTGGCACGTGGCGCATCGTTGTTGTAAGGTGATCCGGACCAGAATGTAGTCTCATTGAGGTCGATACGCTCGTGCAAAGTACCGCCGTAGACCATCGCCCCGATGAATCCGTTGCCTAAGGGCAGTGCTTCCCACCAGTTTCGGGCGGGTTGCTGATACTCCAAAAGCAACCTTTCGTGGATAGAAGGGTTCGTACTCCAACTCTGAAGACAGATGAGCAGGAGTGAAGAGAGTATCAGAAAATACCCTTTGGTTTTGGTTTGCCAAGTATAGATAGAAGGAAATAGCTTTACCATCATGAGTTGTTTTCAGTTATTTCTGCAAAGTTACGCATTTTGTCTCAATGTTTATTTGCCAAACGTTTCATTTTGCTTGTTATTTGTTGCAGATGAAATGTATTTTTGCTCTTTTGTTAGTTTCCTTTGTCAATATCCGAACAGTATTTTGCATATTCGTTATTTTTGTGTTACTTTGCAGCAAGAAAAGAATTAAAGAGTAGAAGCATCGATGAAAGCGGTACTCACGATCACAGGTTCAGACAGTTGTGGCGGTGCCGGCATACAGGCCGACATCAAGACGATCAGTCAGTTGGGTGGCTATGCCCTCACGGCCATTACGTCCATCACGGTTCAGAATACGTTGGGTATTCAGAACTATTACGACTTGCCCCCGGAGACTGTTCGGGGACAGGTGGAGGCCGTCATCAATGATGTGGAACCCAATGTTGTGAAGGTGGGACTGATCCGCACACTTGCCACGCTCAACGTCATTGTCGACTTGTTGCAGAAATATCGTCCCGACAGCATCATCTATGATGCCGTTGTGCGCACAGCTCAGGGCGAGCAGTTGATACCCGATGATGTTCACGACATGATAGTCCGGCGCCTGCTGCCCCTATGTACTGTAGTGATTATCGGCAAGGAACAGTCCATCAGCAAGTTGCCCGATTCGATACATACGATCGCTATCGACGACAATCCCCAGCACGGTTACGCCAACGGCTTTTCCTCAGCTCTGGCTTGTTTTGTCAGCCAGGGACTGTCAGTGGCCGAAGCCAAGGGTAAGGCCCTGGCTTTCGTAAACGCCCAGTCAGCCACAGTCTCAGATGCTACGGGGCGCTGTGGCGAGCTTTATCGGTTGTTTCTCGAAGCGATCGCCGAGCGGGGTGACGAGTATCACGACATCAACTATTATGCCGATCACCTCAACGTCAGTGCCCGCTACCTGGCGCAGGTCACCCATCGGGCTGTGGGGCTCACCCCAAAACAGATTGTAGATAAGGAGATGACACGTATCCTACAGTCAGCATTGCTCTCGTCGGCACAGCCACTTCAGCAGTTGGCATACGACCACGGCTTCACCTCCCAGCAGCATTTCACCAAGTTCTTCAAGAAGCAAACGGGGCTGACGCCAAGCCAATACCGTGCGGAGGTCAAACGGAAGGCAGAAGAGAGATAAAAGCAAGTGAATATTGAACAGTTAGAAAACAGGATAAACAAAACAACTAAAGGTAAAGAAACAATGGAAAATGACAGACAAACTTTGAACCGCAACTTGGCACAGATGCTCAAGGGCGGTGTGATCATGGACGTGACAACGCCTGAGCAGGCAAAGATCGCGGAAGAGGCAGGAGCGTGTGCCGTCATGGCGTTGGAACGCATCCCCGCAGATATCCGTGCCGCAGGCGGCGTGGCCCGCATGAGCGATCCGAAGATGATCAAAGGTATCCAGGCTGCTGTGAGCATCCCGGTGATGGCCAAGTGCCGTATCGGACATATTGCCGAGGCTCAGATCTTGCAGGCTATCGACATCGACTACATTGACGAGAGTGAGGTACTTTCCCCCGCCGATGATGTCTATCACATCGACAAGACTCAGTTCCGCGTGCCCTTTGTCTGTGGCGCTCGCAACCTGAGCGAGGCTCTGCGCCGTATTGCCGAGGGTGCGACGATGATCCGTACCAAAGGTGAGCCGGGTACCGGTGATGTGGTTCAGGCCGTGCATCACATGAGACTGATGCAGAGTCAGATTCGTGACCTCGTCGCCAAGCGTCCCGATGAGCTCTTTGAGGCCGCCAAGCAACTGCAGGCACCTTACGACTTGGTGAAATATGTCCACGACCATGGCAAGTTGCCAGTGGTGAACTTCGCTGCCGGTGGTGTGGCAACGCCAGCCGATGCTGCCCTGATGATGGAGTTGGGCGCAGAAGGTGTGTTCGTTGGCAGTGGCATCTTCAAGAGCGGCAACCCACGCAAGCGTGCCGCCGCTATCGTCAAAGCCGTCACCAACTACAACGATCCGAAGGTGCTGGCAGAGATCAGTGAGGATCTTGGCGAGGCCATGGTGGGCATCAACGCCGACGAGATACAGCTATTGATGGCAGAGAGAGGTAAATAAGCAATAGGAGACAGCGTCTATGAAAAAACGTATTGCTGTGTTGGCGCTGCAAGGTGCCTTCATTGAGCATGAGAAGATGTTGCAGCGGCTTGGTGCTGATGTCTTTGAGATCAGAGAGAAAGACGACTGGCAACAGCCAAAAGACGGACTTGTCATCCCCGGCGGCGAGAGCACGGTGATGGTCAAGCTGCTTGTGGAGTTAGGCCTTCACGATGAGATTCGCAACGACATCGTTGCCGGTCTTCCTGTCTTCGGCACTTGTGCGGGCCTCATCCTCCTTTCGGCACACGTGCGTCAGCACGAAGGCGAGGAGGCCGAGCCTATGTCCGGTGCATTGTCGACCATGGACATCACCACGTGCCGCAATGCTTACGGTCGTCAGCTGGGCAGTTTTGCCACAGAAGCCGACGTGGAAGGCGTGGGTAAGGTGCCCATGACGTTCATCCGAGCTCCGTTTATCGAGTCGGTGGGACCCAAGGCTGAGGCATTGGCAAGCGTCGACGGGCATGTCGTCGCGGCCCGTCAGGGCAATCAGCTCGTCACTGCTTTTCATCCCGAGCTCACCGATGACACCCGTGTGCACGAGGCGTTTCTGAAGATGATATAGAGAGAACAGGAGCTATAGAGGCAATAGAAGCTATAGAAACTATAGAAGCAATAGAGACCATAGAAGCTATAGAAGCCACGAAAGCCGACAGGCTTTAACAAATAAAATACCCCAAAGCCGCTCAAATGCTGCTTTGGGGTATTGCTTTTCTCCCCCCTTGGGGGGAGTTAGAGAGGACCTCCCATTCTCCCCTTTTTGAGGGAAGTTAGAGAGGGCCTCCTTTTTCTTAGATGATCTCACTCCAGTCTTCCTTCGACTTGCGAACGTAAGCCATATAGCGGCGCTTAGCGCTCTTCTCGGTCTCGTCGAAGAGCTCGTCGGCCTTGTCAGGGAATGCCTTCTTCAGAGAAGAGAAGCGGACCTCACCCATGAGGTAGTCCTTGAACTTATCCCAGTTAGGCTCCTTGGAGTCGAGCTGGAATGGGTTCTTGCCCTGCTCTGCAAGACGCGGATCGTAGCGCCACAAGTGCCAGTATCCGCAATCCACAGCGAGAGCCTCCTCATGCTGTGAGCGCCCCATGTTACGCTTGTCGGCCTTAGAGCCCTTGATACCGTGGTTGATACAAGGAGCGTAAGCGATGACGAGTGACGGGCCTGGGTAAGACTCAGCCTCACGGATAGCCTTCAGAGTCTGCGCATTGTCGGCACCCATAGCGATCTGGGCGACATAGATGTAGCCGTAGGTGGTCTCCATCAGACCCAGATCCTTCTTGCTCACGCGCTTGCCACTGGCTGCGAACTGAGCGATAGCACCCAGAGGAGTAGCCTTGGAAGACTGACCACCGGTATTGGAGTACACCTCAGTGTCGAGCACGAGGATGTTGACATCCTGTCCCTGAGCCAGTACGTGGTCGAGACCACCGTAGCCGATATCGTAAGAGGCACCGTCACCACCGATGATCCACTGTGAGCGCTTCACGAGATAGTGCTCCAGCGGCTGCAGTTCCTTGCAGAACGGGCAGCCAGCCTCAGCGCCCTTGTCGATCAGCGGCTTCAGCTCAGCGGCGGCAACCTTAGAGCCATCGGCATTGTCCTTCTCCTCAATCCACTTCTGAGCGGCAGTCTTGAAGTCATCGGGAGTGTGCTCGCCGGCCATCGCCTCGTTGAGCAATACGGTGATACGCTCCTTCATCTTCTTGTTGGCAAGGTTCATGCCCAAGCCAAACTCACAGAAGTCCTCGAACAGAGAGTTGTTGAAGGCAGGGCCCTGTCCCTTTTCGTTCTTGCAGTAAGGAGTAGAAGGAACAGATGCTGAATAGATAGATGAGCAACCCGTAGCGTTGGCGATCATCTCACGATCACCGAAGAGCTGGGAGATGAGCTTCACATAAGGAGTCTCACCGCAGCCTGCACATGCGCCTGAGAACTCGAAGAGCGTCTGAGCGAACTGAGAGTTCTTCGGACTCTGCTGGATGTCTACGAGATCCTGCTTAGACTTCACGTTCTTGACGAGGTACTGCCAGTTAGCGGCTTCCTTCTTCATCTGCTCGTTGTCAGGATCGAACGGCATCATCTTCAGAGCCTTCTCCACCTCACCGGTTTCCTTGTTCTTCTTGCCCGGGCAGACATCGGCACAGTTGCCGCAGCCAAGGCAGTCGAGCACAGACGTCTCGATACGGAACTTCATGCCCTTGAGGGCTTTCGGAGCCAGCATGTCGACGGTCTTGCCATCGAAGCCGGCAGCTTCCTTCTCATCCATGACGAACGGACGAATGCAGCCGTGAGGACAGCAGAAGGCACACTTGTTACACTGGATACAGTTGTCAGGATTCCAGACAGGAACGAAGGCTTCCACGCCACGCTTGTCATAAGCGGCAGTGCCCACTTCCCAACGTCCGTCAACGGTGTTGTGCTTGACGAAGTCTGAAACCTTGAGCAGGTCGCCGGCCTGAGCGTTCATCGGGCGAACCAGCTCCTTGACGAATGCGGGTGCGTCGTCCTCGGCCTCCTGATCATCAGACAGATTAGCCCATGCAGGGTCGACCGTCAGCTCTTTGTACTCACCGCCGCGGTCAACGGCAGCATAGTTCTTGTCGACCACATCCTGGCCTTTCTTGCCGTAGGACTTCACGATGAAGGCCTTCATCTGCTCGACGGCGAGGTCGATAGGAATCACCTTGGTGATACGGAAGAAGGCAGACTGCAGGATGGTGTTGGTGCGGTTGCCCAGACCAATCTCCTGACCGATCTTCGTAGCGTTGATGTAGTACACCTTGATGTGGTGCTTAGCGAAGTAGCGCTTCACCTTGTTGGGGATGAAGTTCACCAGCTCGTCGCCGTCGAAGATGGTGTTGAGCAAGAATGTGCCATTGTCGCGCAGACCACGTGTGACGTCGTACATGTGGAGGTAAGCCTGCACGTGGCAAGCCACGAAGTTAGGCGTGTTGACCTGATAAGCGCTGTGGATAGGCTCGTCGCCGAAGCGCAGGTGAGAGCAGGTGAAGCCACCGGATTTCTTGGAGTCGTAGGAGAAGTATGCCTGGCAATACTTGTTGGTGTTGTTACCGATGATCTGCACTGAGTTCTTGTTGGCACCGACCGTACCGTCAGAGCCCAAGCCATAGAACTTAGCCTCGAAGAGTGAGTCGCCACCCATTGGGATCTCCTCGACCTCTGGCAGAGAGGTGAAGGTGACATCGTCGATAATGCCTACGGTGAAGTGGTTCTTCGGCTCGGGGAGTTCCAGATTGTTGAACACGGAGATGATCTTGGCTGGTGTGGTGTCGGAAGAACCGAGACCATAGCGGCCGCCAACGATGAGCGGCTTGCGCGGATCGTCATAGAGTGCGCTCTTGACGTCGAGATAGAGAGGCTCTCCCTCAGCTCCCGGCTCTTTGGTGCGGTCGAGCACAGCGATGCGCTTCACGGTGTCAGGGATAGCCTTGCGGATAGCCTCGACAGAGAACGGACGATAGAGGTGTACGGCCACCATACCTACCTTCTTGCCCTGCTTGGTCAGGTAGTCGATAGCCTCGCGGGCAGCCTCTGTGGCAGAACCCATCAGTACGATGATGTTCTCAGCATCCTTGGCGCCATAGTAGTTGAAGAGATGATACTCGCGGCCGGTGATCTTGGAAATCTCGGCCAGATGCTTCTCCACGATCTCCGGCACCTTGTCGTAGTAGGCGTTGCAGGCCTCGCGGTGTGTGAAGAAGGTCTCAGGGTTCTCAGCGGTACCACGTGTGTCAGGGCGCTCAGGGCTCATGGCACGGTCGCGGAAGCGCTTGATCCACTCAGGGTTGACGAGGGGACGGATGTCCTCCATGTCCATGGCCTCTATCTTGTGGTACTCATGAGAGGTGCGGAAGCCATCGAAGAAGTTGATGAAAGGAACCGAGCTTTCCAGTGTGGAGAGATAAGGCACGGCAGAGAGGTCCATGACCTCCTGGACAGAACCGGAGCAGAACATGGCGAAGCCGGTCTGACGGCAGGCCATGACATCCTGGTGATCACCGAAGATACACAGTGAGTGGCTGGCCAGCGTACGTGCGGAAACGTTGAACACGCAAGGCAGCAACTCTCCGGCAATCTTGTACATGTTTGGGATCATCAGCAGCAGGCCCTGGGATGCCGTGTAGGTAGATGTCAGTGCACCGGCCTGCAGTGAGCCGTGAACGGCACCGGCAGCGCCACCCTCAGACTCCATCTCCTGTACGGAGACCGTCTGACCAAACAAATTCTTACGACCCTTGGCAGCCCACTCATCGACGTGTTCAGCCATAGGAGACGACGGCGTGATGGGGTAGATGGCGGCCACCTCAGTAAACATATAGCTTACATGAGCGGCTGCGGTGTTACCATCACAAGTCATGAATTTTTTTTCTTTTGCCATTTTTTGAAAAATAGATAATAAAAAGTTGATAATGTTTTTGCGTATATATATAAATAGGTGTCAGTAGAGCATACCGAGGAGCCATAGTGGTATCTGGTCGCCGTGACCTATTTTCTGATGGTATCGTGCGTAGATCGTGCCGCTGGCGTTGCGGCTTTTGTCTGCCACGAGTGCGTCGCAGACGCGGAAGTGCAGTTTGTTGTCCACGAGATAGCAGTGGTCCTTGTCGCCCTGGTTGACGAGATGGTCCTTCCACAGCGTGTTGACGAAGAAGGTCTCCATGACCTCCTGCGTGCTGCTGGTGATGGGGTAGATGACATACATCAGGTTGGGATTGTGCATCATCACCTTTGAGGGCTTCTTGGGGAACTGCTGTCCGGGATTGTAGATGAGGTTGATCAGCCGGGCGTCGGCAAGGTATTTGATATAGTTCATCACCGTGGCGCGGCTGGTATCTATCTCGTCGGCGAGCTTGCTGATGTTCGGTGCCTGCGGACCATTGAGGGCCAGGAGATAGAAGAGCTTTTTGATCTTGGTGAGGTATTTCAGTTCTATCTGTTTGATGAGCAGGATGTCCACCTCTGTCATCATGTTCATGGTCTTGAGCAGATTCTCCATGAAGTTGCGGTTCTCAAGGAAGAATGGGTAGAAGCCATGATGGAGATAATCGACAAAGTAGGTCGTGGGATCCACTCTCTGCACGATGTCCTTGGCGATGGCCTCATGGTTGCTGACGATCTCATCCAGGTTCAATGGCGCAAAGTGGGTGCGCGCCTTGAGGTTGAGATATTCCCGGAAGGAGAAGCCGCGGAGATTGTAGCTCTTCACCACGCCATTGAGTTCGGGGTTCTCCTCTTTGAGGCGCATGACGCTGGATCCGGTGAAAATGATCTTCAGCTGGGGATATTTGTCGTAGCACTCGCGCAACTCCCGGCTCCAGTTGGGCTGCTTGAACACCTGGTCGATGAGCAGCACCTGGCCACCTTGCCCTACAAACTCACCGGCAAAGTCGGCGATGCCTCGCCCCTGAAAATAGAAGTTGTTCATGTTGACATAGAGGCATCTGTGGTCGTTGCTGCCGAAATGTTCCTTGGCGTATTGCAACAGGAATGTCGTCTTTCCCACGCCACGTGTGCCCTTGATGCCAATGAGGCGGTCGTTCCAGTCAATCTCGTCCATGAGGACGCGTCGGACTGGGGCGTTGGTGTGATCCACCAGATAGGCATGGGTGCGAAAGAAGGATTCCATAGATGTCTTTGATGTCTGTATTGGTTATGCAGTGCAAAGATAGTGATTAATTTTATTTTTGCAAACCATAGATAGCAAAAACTTTTGTTTTTAGCAAATTTTGTACTATCAGGAAGGCGCTACAGGCTGGCAGCATGGGGGTGTGCTCTCTGTGGTCGCCCAGGCTCCGCATGGCATGTTGGCGGTAGAAACAAAAAAAGAGCCTCTCACGATGAGAAGCTCTTCTTGTCGGGGCGACAGGATTCGAACCTGCGACCACCTGGTCCCAAACCAGGAGCGCTACCGGACTGCGCTACACCCCGTATTGCTTTTCTTTTGTCTTTCTTCCGGTTCTCCACAGAGACCGGAACAGTCGATTTCTGATTAGCGGGTGCAAAGGTAAGATAAAAAACTGAAACGACCAAGGGAAATGTGCTTTTTTTTGTGCTGACAGTAAAAATATAGTTGAACATGATGTTAACATCATATAATTTTTTTATTTTTGCACTTGAATTAAGACGACCGATATTTCTGTACAAGAGTGGATATAGTCTGATAACGCAGTTTACAAGAGAAAGATTAAAGATATGTATATATGAAAAGACTTTTTGCCGTAACGCTATTGGTGTTAGGCTTTGCCGCTTTGGCTCAAGCCGAAACCAAGTTGCCACAATGGATCAACGACGTGAAGCTCTCGGGCTATGTGATGACACAATATCAATATAGCGACCAGGAAAACGCCAAGTCCAACTCGTTTAACATCCGTCTGGGCCGTATCGCCCTCGAAGGCCGTATACAGCAGGACTGGTATTGGAAGGTGCAGTTGCAGTTCAACGGCAACACGTCCACGCTCGGCAACTCTCCGCGTGTCGTCGACGCGTTCACCGAGTGGCAGAAATATAGTTTCTTCAAAGTGAAGGTCGGTCAGTTCAAGCGTGCTTTTACCTTTGAGAATCCAATGCATCCTATCGACCAGGGATTTTTCAGCTATGCCCAAGCCATCAACAAGCTGTGCTATTTCTCTGACCGCAGTGGTGTCAAGGCCAGCAACGGACGTGACATCGGCGTGCAGGTGCAGGGTGACTTCCTGCCCAATGCTCGGAAACGCAACTTGCTGCACTATCAGATAGGTGTCTACAACGGACAAGGCATCAACACCAAGGATGTGGACCAGCAAAAGGACGTGATTGGCGGCATCTGGGTGATGCCCGTGGCCGGCATGCGCCTTGGCGTCTTCGGCAGCGAAGGCTCCTATGCGCGCAAAGGCAACTGGACCGACGAGAGCGGTGAGCACAAAGACGAGGTGCGCAAACTGCCGCAGCACCGCTATGCCATCTCGGGCGAATACAAAGTCAGTGACTGGACATTCCGCTCGGAGTATGTCCACTCTACCGGTAAAGCCTTCAAGGTGTCGGAGTCCGGCGGCAATGGCACCACCGACTGCACCGTCAACGAAGCCATCGGCAGCAAGGCCGACGCCTGCTACGCTCTGGTCATTGCACCAGTGATCAGCAAAAAACTCTACGCCAAAGCCCGCTACGACCTCTACCGCCAGTCGGCTGAGTGGGGATCGAGCCGCACACAGTACGAGGCCGGCTTCAACTATCTGTTCAACAAGAACGTACAACTCAATGCGGAATATATGCGCGTCAACGACCGTAATCTGGCTAAGCCAAACTACAACATGATCGACGTGCAGCTCGACTTCCGTTTCTAATTAATAATTTATATGACTTCAACACAGGAACCGACATCAACGTCAACGCAACATCAGCATTATCATCACGAACATCATCACCATCATCATCACGTCGATCAGTCCGAGGTGAACAAGCGAAAGGCTTTCAGAAGCATCAAGTTGAGGGATATGGCCGGCAAGATCCTTACCGTTGTCCTTACGGCTTTTGCCATCGCTTTGATGTGCTTTGTCTATTGGATCTACACGACCGAGTAGATGATCGCTACGCCGCCTCACCGGATATTTCCGGTGAGGGGTGCCGGCAAGCTTGCCAAATGATGTCGGAGGAGAACGTGCAGTGTTGAATAAACTGACATTTTAGAGGCTTTGTTTTGGCGTTTTTCCCAGCAAGTGTCCTGTCGCCTGCGATTTCCCGCTTTTTTCGAGCTTTTTCTTAATTGGTTGAATAGCAACGAGATATATAAACTGCCACGTTCTGATATGAATTAAAAGCGGTGAGAAGTCCCAAGATTCTTTGTAGTATTTGGGTCATCTCGGTGGTTTTACCTTGTCATCTCAGTGATTTCTTTCGGTCATCTCGGTGATTTCTTTCGGTCATCTCAGTGATTTTGCCCGGTCGCTTCAGTGGTTTCTTTCAGAAGTGCCCGTTTTTTCTTGTTTTTCTCCCTGTCTTTTTCTCTATATTTCTCCCTTGTGCCGACACGTTTTTGTCAATATGTTTGTATGTCACGCGCCACTGCATTGTTTTGTAATGACCCCAATCGCTCACCGCAAACATCTTGGCAACATGAAGAAAAGACAAGTCGACTATGGCATACAGAAAGGTTCCGGCAAGGACCTGTATCGGGCCCTTGCGTGATAATTATGAGCTATTTGCCGGAAATATTTGCGTAATTCACGCAATATTAGTAACTTTGCACACGCGTAGGGTCTGGCAACGGACGCAGGCGAATGATAAGGAGTAAATCAAGACAACACAAACACAATGATAAGACACAGGTTCGTGGCATCTCTGGTTGTGGCCGGGATGTCTCTCTTCACGCAGGTGATGGCTTCCAATGGCTCTGGCCTGCCTGACCACGTCAATAACGGCATATCGAAATTTTTCCGCCCTATCTACAGTCAGGGCGGCTACAACTCGTGTGGCTCCTCGGCCAGCATAGGCTATATGTTCACCTATGAGTGGAATGCGTGGAACCTCAGCGATGCCTCGCTGCCCCAGAACCAGTTTGCTGCCATGCTGCAATACGACCATGCCGGCATGGGACGTGAGGCCGAGGGCGAGTATGTGGGCTTCACCAATGCCAAGCTCTATGGCGGCAACTATGTCAGCAGCATCTACGGTGGTTATGAGGCCAACACCGACAACGCCGGATGGATACAGGGCTACGAGAGTTTCTTCGACGGCATGCGCCACCGCCTCACCTCGCGCCACTATGCCGTCATCCCCAATATCGACAAAGGCTCCAAGACTGCGCTCGGCAGTACGGCGATGAAGCAGTGGCTCTATAACCACTGCGGCGACAGCGCATGGCCGGTGGTGACCGACGAGAACGGCACCCATGTGGTCGGCGGTGTGCTCTACACGGGCTGCGGCATCTCGCAAAGCAAGCAGGGACGCATTCCCGACACCGAGGCAAACAGAAAGATCGGCGTGGCTGGCAAGGTGTTTATGCAGCGATGGAACACCGGAGGCGCTGACCACGCACTGATGATCGTGGGCTATGACGACCGCATACAGTTCGACATGGACGGTAACGGCATAGCCGGAGAGACCAGTAACCATTTTGGCGACAATGAAAACGGTGCGTGGATCATCGCCAACTCGTGGGGCTCGGGATGGGCCAACGGCGGATTTATCTACGTGCCCTACTGCCTTGGTGCCGGTACCGGCAACCGTGAGGAGAAATGGCTCACGGAGAAGGGCGACAGCGTCGTGGGATACAGTTCGGCAGCGGGCAACACCGGATGGACGCCCTCTGCCTATGAGCTGCGCGGCGGCTATGAGCCCAACCGCACGATGAAGGTGACCATGAGCTATGACCACCGCTCGGAGATCAGCGTCAGCGTGGGCGTGAGCCAGGACACCACGGCCACACAGCCCGAATACCAATGCGTGTTTCCTTATATCAACTATTGTGGCGACGGCAAGAACGACGGCGTCGATGCCGCCATGCCTTTGCTCGGGCGATGGGCCGACGGCAAGATCCATGACGAACCGATGGAGTATGGTGTGGATCTCACCGACCTGACCGACAAGGTCGACGTGACGAGGCCGCTGCGCTATTTCCTCATCATCCACTCCAAGAGCAACGCTCTGGGGCAGGGCAAGGTGCTGCAGGCCAGCGTGATGGACTACCGTCTGGACAAAGAGGCTGTGGAGTATCCCTTTGACGACAGAAACGTCAGCATACGCAATGCGGGCGCAACCACGATGATCTCTACCGTGGTGCCGGGACTTGACCTGAAAGCGCCTCTCAACGTGACGGCCACCGATAACGGCATTGCGTGGAGTGCCTCACCGCAGACGGCCCTCAAGCCTGTGGCTTATCGTGTGCTGCGCAATGGCAAGACCTTCGCCACCACCAGGGACACCTATTATAATATAGGAGCCACGGTCACCGACTCGGCGCTCTATGCTGTCAGGGCTGTCTATCTCGTCGGGGGTGACTCGCTCTTGTCACCGGCCAGTGCCAACGTAGGATTCCAGACGATGGATGCCCAAAAGGCTTATGCCCGTAAGACATTGAATTTCACGCAGGGCGCCTTCACCATTCCTCATGTGTGCGACCGGAAATATGATACCTACACCATTGAGTACTGGCTCAAGGCCAGCAAGGTGGCCGACTGGACAGAGTCCATTGGACACGATTGGAATGGCCGCTTCCTATGGCAGGTCAACAAAGGCGGGTCGATGACGGCGGGATGGTCTACGTCTTCCGCCAATCAGATGGTGACCGCCCCCGGACTTATCAAGGCCGGTGTGTGGACTCATCTGGCTTTGGTCATCAACGGATCCTCCATGACGTTGTATGTCAATGGTGAGAAGGTGAAAGCGTTTACCGCCACCGAGAACAGCGGTATGCCTGCCAACAGCAATGGCCTGCGCTTCGGCGTGGCAGAGAACGATGTCCGTCGCCCGCTCTTTGGCAACGTCGCCGAGGTGAGGGTGTGGAGTACGGCACGCACCGCACAGCAGATCAAAGACAATATGTACCGGGCTGTGGCCCACCTGCAGACGGCCGACGGACTGCTGGCCTACCTGACGATGGACACCTGTACTGTGGACGGGGTGAAGAAGATCAAGGACTGGGCTCACGGCCACGACGCTTCACTCGTCAATGACCGGTATGTCGCCGATACCTTCGGCACCGACTCCGTGTTGCTCAGCTCCGACAGCGTCTGTGTAGCAATGCCCGATAGCGTAGTGGCCGGAGCCCTGCTCTCGCCCGACGTGGTCTCACTCGATGTGGCGGATGCGCGGTGGACCACTGGCCAGAGCCGTTCTGTCACTACTTCTGCGCTGAAGCCCTCGTTTGTGATGATGCAGCCGGGGCGGCAGACGGTCAGCCTTGCCGCCACGCTTCTTGACGGTCGCACGATCAAACATAACTATGAGGTGGTGGTGACCGATGCTACGGCACCCACCGCCGACTTCACGTTCACGCAGGACAGTGTGAAGGGTACCACATGTGTTAGCTTCCTCTCTCGTGATAAGGCTGAGGGATGTGCCTACAGCTGGACCGTTGAAGGAGCCGTGAAGACCTCGGCCACTACACACGACATGGCCACCGCCTTCACCCATACCGGTGTCTTCCCAGTGACACTTGTCGTGACCACCCCCGACGGCCGTAGGCTCCAGCAGACGAAGCACGTCACTGTGCTCGCCTCAGCGCCGGTGGCGGGATATAGCATCGATCCGACCGACAGATATATCATCAAGGGTCAGACGGTGACGCTCAAGGACAACAGTCTGTACAGTCCGACAGTGTGGACATGGGATTTGATGAGTGGCAACTGTGCCCTGCGCGGCATCGACAGCACGTGGACAGTCGCCTCGCCGCGTGCCGGTGTCTATACGCTTTATCAGCGGGTGAGCAACAGCGTCGGCGACGATCTGAAACAGACCGACCGTGCCCTCATCGTCTGCAATGCACCCTCCTACACGGGCTTGGCCTTTGACGGCACTGCCAAGCGCACGCTCTCCACCCCGCCTCTGCCTGACATCGGCCGGGAGTGGACACTCGACTATTGGTTCTGTCCCAACGACATGTCCGGAACAGGCAATGGCATGTATGCGCTCGATGCCAGCGGCAAGGCGCATCTGACACTCTATTCCAACAGCAAGGGTATCTTGGTGATGAAGACCGACAGCGGCGAGGTGAGCATGTCCAATAGCTTCTACGTGGCCAACGAGTGGCACCACTATGCCGTGACATGCAACAACAAACAGCTGGCCTTCTACCGCGACGGACAGCAGTTGGAAACAGCGGCACTGGCTCCGGCCGACTATTCGTCACTGTTCCGTTCCCTGCAGGTGGGTGGCGCCATCCCGATGAACGGCTGCATCGATGAGCTGCGTGTGTGGAAGAAGCAACTGACTCAGGAGCAGATAAAGGCGGTAAGCACACAGCCGCTCACGGGCGAGGCGCTTACCACGGCACGCGACACCAATGGCCTGATCGCTTACTACAACTTCAACGGTCAGGAAAACAACGGTTATGCCGTGGCTGACTCCTCGGGCCTTGGTCACAACGCCGTGCGCAGCAGCGACTTCGGACCGTTGGGCGACTCGTGGAAACCGTCGCATGGTGTGTTCTCGCTCGACTTCGGCGATGCGCTGTCCAACGATGTCGCAACCGGCAACCACGTTCTCGATAACGCCTATACACAGATTGTCGGTGTGAGCGACGAAGAGACCAAGCGCGAATACAGCCCCGTGGACTACGCCTTCGACAACGACGACAATACGCTCTGGCACACCTCTTATTATAAGGGCGAGGTCAGCTATCCCCACAGCGTGACCGTCACACGCACCGATGAGGCCGCTATCACCGGCATGGCTCTGTACACTGTGACCTCAAGAGCCAGAAAATACCATCCGCTGTGTGTCACCGTGGAGCAGAGCGATGATAAGGTCAACTGGGAAGCGGTGGACAACGAGCATCATCTGCTCTACACGCCACGGCCGACGCTGCGCTTTGAGCGACCTGCCACCAAGCGCTATGTGAGAATCACCTTCACGGCCAGTGCTGAGGGCAATACGCTCATGGCCATCAACGACATCAAGTTCTATGGCAGCAGCACCATGCCAGCCAACCGTGCGACGGTGGCTCTCGGCTATGTCGACTGCTTCGACGAGGAGACCGCGAGCGAGACTAGCCCCGGAAGCAAAGTCGTGGACGGCTACACCACTACGTTGTGGCACTCGCACTACAACGGAACGGCAACTCCTTATCCTCACAGCATCACGCTGAGCAACACTCATAACGATGCCATCCGGTACATCGGACTCCTCCTCCGTGACATGGCGGACTATGCGGTGGCCGACAAGGTGTATGTGGCCGACAGCGCCAACGGCGCATTCTCGCTGGCCGACAGCGTGAGGGTGCCTTATCAGGCCCGACCGCTGGTGAGACTGGACAAGACCGTCACGTCGCCTTACGTCAGACTGGTCTTCACTCATACACGCAACAACAATAGTTCCTTCCTGGCCATTCACGAGATCACGGCCTACGGCGACTCTTGGCCGCTGTCTGTGAGCAGCGCCGGTCATGCGACATGGTATCACAGCCATGCCGTGAAGGTGCCCGACGGGGTGGAAGCCTCTTCGGTGACGGTGAACGACGACGGCACCCTTGACACGCCCTACGAGTATGGAACGGGAACAGTGATACCGGCCTATACGCCGGTGCTCTTCCGGGGAGCCGAAGGCAACTATCCTTTGGACTATACGGTGGAAGAGGGGACGGCTCCCCTCAACAATGATCTGTGGGGTACGCTGACCGACTCGGTCACAATAGCCTGCACAAAGTGCTATCGCCTGTCGCTGAACAGCAACAACGATCAGGGATCGGTTGGCTTCTACTTTGCTACAAAACAGGGCGAAAGCTTTGTCAATAAAGCTCATAAGGCTTATCTTGCTGTCTTTAAATCGTCCGCGGCACGCTCATTCTTCGGATTAGGCGGCGCAGCCACAGCTATCGGGGCGATAATCGTTGACGATGATGCTGCGCAAAAGCCAAGCGCCGACAGCAAGGTCTATAATCTCCAAGGACGATATGTCGGTAAGTTGGGTGACAGACTGCCCGTGGGAGTATATATCTGCAATGGAAAAAAGATCATCATCAATAACAGATAGAAAGGTTAAAACACCGATTATCAATAATAGACTGGAGTATATGATGAAAAAGAAATACGTGAAGCCGGCCATAAAAGTCCTGGCCGTGGAGATGGAATCGACGATCCTCGTCAGTTCTGTGTCTACATACGATTCCCCAAGCGTCTCTCCACAACTGGCCAAGCCTGCTGTGTTTGAGGACGAGCCTGCAAGTTCGACCGACAACTTGTGGTAGTAGCGGTCGGAGCACTCCCATACAGCTGAGGGAAAAAAGATGTCATGTCCGCGCTCACAGAGTGACGGGACAGAGGATAACAAAAAAAACGTCGCCACAATGGCGACGTTTCTTTTTTCTATATATGTGGTTTATACGATGCCCTGGGCCATCATAGCCTTGGCGACTTTCAGGAATCCGGCCACGTTGGCACCCTTGACATAGTTGACATAGCCGTCGGCCTCGGTACCATACTTCACGCACTCGGCGTGGATGGAGTTCATGATGCTGTGGAGTTTCTCGTCGACTTCCTTGCGACTCCACTTCAGTCGCTCGGAGTTCTGCGTCATCTCCAAGCCGGAGACTGCCACACCACCAGCGTTGCTGGCCTTGCCCGGGCAGTAGAGGATCTTGTTGTCCTGGAAGACTTTCACAGCCTCAGGCGTAGAAGGCATGTTGGCACCCTCGCTCACGGCGATGACACCATTGGCGACAAGCGTCTTGGCAGCCTCGCCGTCGATCTCGTTCTGCGTAGCGCACGGTGTGGCGATGTCGGCTTTCTCGCCCCAAGGCTTGGCACCGGGTACGTATTTGGCTGTCGGATACTCCTCGACATACTCCTTGATACGTCCGCGCTCGATGTTCTTCAGTTCCATGATGTAGGCCAGCTTCTTCTCGTCGATGCCGTCGGGATCATAGATGTATCCGTCGGAGTCGGAGCAGGTCATCGGCGTAGCGCCGAGTTGCAAGAGCTTCTCCATGGTGTACTGAGCCACGTTTCCGGCACCAGAGACAAGCACCTTCTTACCCTTGAGGTCGATGCCCTTGGTGGCGAGCATGTTCTGCAGGAAGTAGACATTGCCGTAGCCGGTAGCTTCAGGACGGATCAGCGAACCGCCAAACTCCTGGCCTTTACCCGTGAGGATGCCGACAAACTGATGGGTGAGCGCCTTGTACTGGCCGAACATATAGCCGACCTCGCGTCCACCGACGCCGATGTCACCGGCAGGAACGTCGCAGTCGGGACCGATATAGTTCCACAGCTCACGCATGAAAGCCTGGCAGAAGCGCATCACCTCGGCGTTGGACTTGCCACGCGGCGAGAAGTCAGAACCACCCTTGGCGCCACCCATGGGCAGTGTGGTGAGCGAGTTCTTGAAAGTCTGCTCAAAGGCGAGGAACTTCAGAATGCTGACATTCACCGACGCATGGAAGCGCAAGCCACCTTTGTAAGGGCCGATAGCGTTGTTGTGCTGGATGCGATAGCCCATATTGGTCTGCACGTTGCCCTTGTCATCAATCCAGTTGACGCGGAACTGAATGACACGATCGGGGATGCACAACCGTTCAATGAGATTGGCGCGGTCGAACTCCGGGTGTTTGTTGTACTCTTCCTCGATCGTTCCGAGCACCTGGCTCACGGCCTGGATATACTCGGGCTGGTTGGGAAAACGCTGCTCCAAGCGAGCTACTACTTCTGTTGCTTTCATAATCTTGGTTGTTTTCTTTATTGGATGTTTAAGTTTGCTCTCTACTATATATATAATAATGTGTGTGCATGGCACTGCATGCTGTCGTTTCTTTATCTTTTGCAAAGGTAAACCTTTTCTGTGAAAAAGCCAACAAACAGATAAAATATTTATTGTAAAATACTAAAATTGTAACTTTATCCTTTTTTCTTGCTTGCGGACAAATTGCTTTTCCACGGTCAGTGTCTCTCTAAGATGGGTCGGTATCGCATTTTGTCATAACCGCGATACGTTGTGGAACGTAAGTAAATGAATATCAATTCTTAGTTAAATTCCACTCACGTGACGGTTGAATAAGATGTAAAAAACGGCTCATTAAATTACGTGAAATGAGGAAGAATTATCCGCGTTGGGACATACAATCTCGGCTTTTTTTGCTTATCTTTGCACTTGAATAGTTGACGGCTGCGGAAAACTTAATCGATTCACAAGGAAGAAAGAATTTCCTTTTTGGAAAACTTTTGTAGAAGAGAAAACAAAAAAGTTTCCCGTTTTAAACGACAACAACGGTCATTGAATACTGAAATAAAACACTCTAAACCCAATTAGATAAAGCTATTAAAGGCATGGAAATGAACCACTTCGCCATTACCAAGCGTGACGGCTCGAAAGAAGCTTTCTCGCTCGACAAGATCATGAACGCTATCCTCAAAGCGTTTAACTCGGTCAACGAACCGATCAACCTTGGAGCCATCTCCAAAATTCTCAGCCATCTCAACATCCAGGATGGCGTGAAAGTGGAGGACATACAGAACCAAGTAGAGGAGGCACTCATGAGAGAGGGCTACTATCGTGTCGCAAAATCGTTTATCATCTACCGTCAGGAGCACAAGGAGGACCGGGAGGTGCTCGACAAGATGAAGTTCCTCTCGGACTATATGCAGGCCGAGAATGCTGCCACGGGATCGAAATTCGACGCCAACGCCAACGTGGAGCACAAGAACATCGCTACACTCGCCGGTGAGCTGCCGAAGAAAAACTTCATCCGGCTAAACCGTCGTCTGCTTGTGGAGCGCATCAAGAAGATGTATGGCAAGGAGCTCGCCGACGAATATATCGACAAGCTCACACACCACTTTATATATAAGAACGACGAGACCAACCTGGCCAACTACTGTGCCTCGATCACGATGTACCCCTGGCTCATCGGCGGCACGACCAGCATCGGCGGCAATTCCACGGCACCGACAAACCTCAAGAGCTTCTGCGGCGGATTCATCAACATGGTGTTCATGGTCAGCAGCATGCTCGCCGGAGCTTGCGCCACACCGGAGTTCCTGATGTACATGAACTACTTCATACAGAAGGAATACGGCAAGGATTACTATAAGCACGCCGACGATGTCGTGGATCTCAGTCTGAAGAAGCGCACGATCGATAAGGTCATCACCGACTGCTTCGAGCAGATTGTCTATTCGCTCAACCAGCCCACCGGTGCCCGTAACTATCAGGCGGTGTTCTGGAACATCAGCTACTACGACAAATACTACTTCGACTCTATCTTTGGCAACTTCTACTTCCCCGACGGCACGCAGCCCGACTGGGACGGGCTCAACTGGTTGCAGAAGCGCTTCATGAAGTGGTTTAACCAAGAGCGCACCAAGACGGTGCTCACCTTCCCCGTGGAGACCATGGCCATGCTGACTGAGGACGGCGACTGCAAGGACAAGGAGTGGGCTGACTTCGCGGCAGAGATGTATGCCGAGGGCCACAGTTTCTTCACCTATCTGAGCGACAATGCCGACTCGCTGAGCTCGTGCTGCCGACTGCGCAACGAGATCCAGGACAACGGTTTCAGCTATACGCTCGGTGCCGGTGGCGTCTCCACTGGTTCCAAGAGCGTGCTGACGATCAACCTCAACCGATGTATCCAGTATGGCGTGAACCACGACGGCGACTTCCATCCTTTCCTTGAGCATGTCATCGACCTCTGCCATAAGGTACAACTCGCCTACAACGAGAATCTCAAGGAGTTGCAGGCACACGGCATGCTGCCGCTCTTCGATGCCGGATATATCAACATCAACCGGCAGTATCTCACCATCGGCATCAACGGACTCGTGGAGGCTGCTGAGTTCATGGGCCTGCAGATCACGCCAAACGACGACTATAAGCATTTCGTGCAGGACATCTTGGGAATGATAGAAAAGTACAACAAACAGTACCGCAGCAAAGAGGTGATGTTTAACTGTGAGATGATTCCGGCAGAGAACGTAGGTGTCAAGCACGCCAAGTGGGACCGCGAGGACGGCTATTTCGTGCCGCGCGACTGCTACAACAGCTATTTCTATGTGGTGGAAGACGACTCGCTGAGCATCCTCGACAAGTTCAAGCTCCATGGCGCTCCCTATATCGAGCACCTCACCGGCGGCTCCGCACTGCACATGAACCTCGACGAGCATCTCTCCCAGAAGCAGTATCGTCAGCTTTTCCGCGTGGCCGCTCACGAGGGCTGCAACTATTTCACCTATAACATCCCCAATACCGTCTGCAACGACTGCGGCCATATCGACAAGCGTTACCTCAAGGAGTGCCCGGTCTGCCACTCCAAGAATGTCGACTATCTGACGCGCATCATCGGCTACCTCAAGCGCGTGAGCAACTTCTCCGAGGCCCGCCAGTCCGAGGCCCACCGTCGCTTCTACGCGGGCATCGACCGTCTGCCGAAGACACAACCTTTGCCCTCGGCGAGCGAAGCAAGGCACATCAAACAGTAAAGGAGGAGAAGTAAGCAATGCTGAAGTACGTCAATACCGACATCGTGTTTCAGGAGATCCCGGACGAGACGACGCTGGCCATCAATATCTCACGGTGTCCGTGCCACTGTCCGGGATGCCACAGCAGTTATCTTGCCAAGGATTTCGGCAACCCGCTGTCCGCTGATGCCCTCGATCAGCTGATTGCTGACAACGACGGGCTCGTGACCTGCGTCTGTCTGATGGGCGGAGACGCTGAGCCGCAATCGGTCAACCACCTCGCCGCCCACGTCCGAGAGAAGCATCCGGGGATGAGAGTAGGGTGGTACAGCGGCCGGCTGCGCATCGATCACGCTATCGACAAGCACAACTTCGACTACATCAAGGTTGGACCCTACATCAAGCATCTCGGGCCGCTCAACTGTCGCACGACCAACCAACGTCTCTATCATGTCGTCGGCAACCAGCTTCACGACATCACCGCCTCTTTTTGGAAGTAAGCGAAAAGGTCGAGACTAAAGGCGGAAGCCTTTCTGCCGTCTGGCACTATCGCGTTTTTGATCCTATCCGCAACCATTGGCTCTGCATGGTTGCGGATTTGTCGTTGATAGAGGATGAGGATCTAATTTGGCGCAAACGTGGACAAAAGGACCAACTACGAGGACGCAATTGCTGACGAGTAAAGCATTATAAAGGATAGCCGGAACGCTGAAATAATGATTATTGCACTAAAAAAGTCATTTTTTCGCCGTCCGGCTATCTTTTTTTGTCTATCTTTGCAAAAACAAACATTATGAAGAAAACACTTTATCTATTACTTTTTGCCTTCATCGTATTAACGATACCCGCAAATGCTAAGAAAAAGAATGTGATCTCTGACCGCCAGTGGTGGGCAGGGCAGGCTTATAAGATGTCACAGCCCGTGCTGGAGAATATGGCGAAGGGCGAATTGCAAAAGAATATGCAGATGGAGTTCTCGCCGAGCTTTGACAACCGTAACCGCAAGGTGGCCTATATGGAATGCTTCGGCCGTCTCATGGCCGGCATCGCTCCATGGCTGGCTTTGCCCGACGACAACACGGAAGAGGGTAAGATGCGCAAGCAGTTGAGGGAATGGGCACTCCAAAGCTACAAGAATGCCGTGGACCCGAAGAGTCCTGATTATCTCTGCTGGGGCATCGGCGGACAGAATCTTGTTGACGCCGCCTATATCGCCGAGAGCTTCCTGCGCGGCTACGACGCGCTGTGGATGCCGCTGGACAAGCAAACCAAAGAGGAATACTTTAAGGAGTTTAAGAAACTGCGGAAGATAGATCCTCCGTACACCAACTGGCTCCTTTTCTCTTCCACTATAGAGAGCTTCATGGCCAAAGCCGGCGGTGACTACGACCAATACCGTGTCAACTCCGCCATCCGTAAGATGGAAGAATGGTACACTGGTGACGGATGGTACAGCGACGGGCCTGACTTCACCTTCAACTATTACAGTAGTTATGTCTTCCATCCAATGTATCTCGAAACGCTTCAGGCTATGGTAGATGCCAAGGCTAACACGCGTCTCGACTATCAGAAATACTATAACCGCGAGCTGAGCCGTTGCCAAAAGTTCTCTATTATCTTAGAGCGATTCATCTCTCCTGAAGGTACATTCCCCGTTTTTGGACGCAGCATTCCTTATCGCAACGCAGCCATGCAGCCATTGGCTTTATTGGCCTGGTACAAGCAGTTGCCCAAAGAACTCACCAACGGACAGGTGCGTGCAGCACTGACAAAGGTCATGCACCGCATGTGGGACAAGGGTGACAACTATAACGAGAAGGGATTCCTCAACATAGGATTCTGTGGCCATCAACCGCAGGTGGCAGACTGGTATACCAACAATGGCAGTGAGTATATGGCTTCACTGTGCTTCATGCCGCTCGGGCTGCCTGCCAATGATGCCTTTTGGACAGACGCCGCCCAACCTTGGACGCAGGTGAAGGCTTGGAACGGACAAGACTTCCCGAAGGATCATTTGTGGAAAGATCAGATACAAACTCACGACAAGTGGTAAGCCCTCTGACAAAAGAAAACCTACTATCATCAACCTATCTCAATCAAAAGACATGATAACGATCAAGAACAAATACCTCTGGATGGTACTGATTGCCTTGCTGCCGCTGCTGCCCTTGCATGCTCAGCATCGTATTGCTCGTAAAGCAAAAGCCAAGGCCGCTACTGAGCAGAAGGCGAAAACACTCAATCAGATTTTTAAGGTCAACGACTACTGGCAAAAGAATCATACACCGGAGGCGACGGCTTTCTGGAATGTGGCCGCCTACCACACTGGTAACATGGAGGTGTGTAAATGGCTGATGCAAGAGTTAAACTCCAACAAGAGACTACCTGCGCAAAGGCGTAAACTGTTGACAGATAAGCTCAACGCATACCTTGCCTATAGTCTGCGGTGGGCAGAGCATAACCAATGGAAAGGAGCGACTGAGGCTGATACGGCTAAGTGGCTCTAT
>Ga0256407_10001860_pt1 | contig 42418 bp, 48 predicted proteins | sample RumenRJG_04DNA_FD_193489 | JGI IMG/M metagenome (GOLD analysis project Ga0256407, IMG submission 193489) | Bovine rumen microbial communities from Lethbridge, Alberta, Canada - RJG_04 | ecosystem: Host-associated > Mammals > Digestive system > Stomach > Rumen | place: Canada: Alberta... | reverse complement strand
TTGAGTGATCGCGTCGCTTCGGTCACGGCTTTGTTCGCCTCTTCGACTACCTCGGCATCAAGATCCTTCACCGCTTCAGCATAGATCTTTTCAGCAGCTACGCGTGCCAGTGCGTACGTCTCGGTGATCTTGTTACGCTGCTGATGGTACTGCGTTTCGGATATCAGACCTAAGTTGTAGCGCCGCTCGAGCAGATCCAGCTCTCGCTGCTCATTCTGCTCTGTTATCTTCAGTGCGTCGGTGCGCGCTTTCTTGGCAGCCTTCAGGATGGCCTTATTAGCCTCCTCCTGGTTCTTGATCTGATTGTCGGCTATCTTCTTCTCGATATCGGATGTATCCATACCGTACTGCTGCATGAGCGCCTTCAGCTTATCCAGGTGCTGCGTCTGAAGCTCGCGCGTATGGGCGTCGTACTGTTCCTGCGTCATCTCGCGATTAAGCAGCGCTTTTTTGTCCGCGCGTAAGCTGTCATCGAGCCATGTCTGCAGATCCTTCTCCATTCTGGAGTAGTTATCCTTATTGAGTGCCATCTGCGCCTGGGCGGCTTTGATCTGCAGATCTCCGGTCTCCTTACCGCGTTTGCGCGCCAGTGCCAGTTCGGCATCGGCCTGCTCTTTCGCCAGCTCGAGCTGTTGACGCTTGCTCTCTTCGGAAGTAATGGTCATGTTCGCCTCGTTCTGAATGATGACTGCCTTCTTCTTGGCGTACGAATCCTGCAGCTTCTTCAGCTCCTCTTTGTACGCCTTATCATCCACCTCTGCGCCGGCGGCCGCTGCTTTCTTCTTGGCGGCTATCTTATCTCTCTGCCGAGCCACCTCGAGACGCTTCTGTAACTCGGTATTCTCTTTTTCGTAGCGCTTTGTAAGCTCATTGTACGAATCGATCGCGTTTTTTTCATGCTCATATAGCTTCTCATATGGTCTGCCATTAAGGATGTTTTGGATGGTACCTTGGGCGTTCTCGATAAATGCTTTGCGCGCCTTAATGGCCTCCTCAATTTTCTGCGTGTTATACAGATCCTCTTCAGATTGGCGATTGGTTGCGTCTTTGATCTGCAATTCCAGATTTTTTAATTTTTTCTTGGTGTCAGCGATAGCCGTTTCGTACCACTCGATCGCCTCTTTATCTGCGTACGGGTCGGATTTGAGCGCGTCTAATTTTTGCTGGTATTGGATCAGAGCTCCTTCCCATGAGTTCATCTCGCCGGCGATAGCGGTTGGATCCAGTGCATGCTCTGCAGACTTGGCGGCGTTTTCGGCGGCTGTGCCCGCAGTGGTGTATGCTTCCGTTACCTTCTCGATGCTACCTTGTAGCTTCCGGATCTCTGCGCGTTTCTTCTCCTGCTCCTTTGGATCATCTATTTCCATCAGCTCCATCTCTGCCTGTAGTAGCTTCTTATTGAGATCTACCAGCGTTTCCTGATATGCCTGTGCAAGCGCCTGCTCTTTGAGTAACTGGATACGCTTATCGTACTCCCGGTTCGTGTTTAAGAGCGCGGCCTGCAGCTCTTCATTCGTCACCTTATCCTTATCCAGGTGTGCCAGGAATCCGGGGTACTGCTCATTGAGGCGCTTGAGCAGATCTGCGCGGAGTTTTTCGTTATCGGTTGTTTTGATGATATTCTTTACCAGCGCGTTCAGCTGCTCTTTCTCGGCCATAACGGAGGCGGTATTCTCCTGCGCGATCTCTTTCGCGCGCTCCTGGGTGTTATTCATCGCCTCCTGGAGTGTGTCGGCTTTCTTGGCATTGCCGATAAAGGTGATAAGCGCTGATGTAGCTGCAGCGATAGCCATAGCGATCAATCCCCAGGGAGATGACATCAGACTTTTCTTCAGGCCTTCATTAGCCAGGGTGGCTGCTTTCGTCGATAGGATCTCGGCTGCTTTCGCCTTCGCCTGTGCTATCAGCGCTTTAATATCCAGCTGGCGCCATGCCGTGATAGACTTGGCTGTTACCAGATAGATAGCGAGCGTCCGGAGAACTATCTTCAGTACGGTTTGATTCTTCTGGATCCACTGCACAGCCTTCTGCATACCTAAGATGATATTCGTGCCAAAATCAATAAGCGACTTAAATACGCCTTTGCTGTTGTAGAACTGAAGCATCAGACCCTCCCATGCTGATTGAAGAAGTTTGACGGATCCTTCTACAGTATCCAGTTTTGTTTGTTGCATCTGCGCCAGCTCTGCGTTGACGCCGGTGATCGAGTCTTTAAGCGTGGTGATTGTCTCGGCGCCATTCAGGAACGTCTCGAAAGCAGCTACGGATCGCTTGTCGGTCAGATCAAGTGCTTCAGCCAGTGATACGCCTTCATCCTTCAGCTGCTTCAATGCCGGCGCAAGGTCATCGAGGCTCTTGATTGGTTTACCAAGTGCCTGTGCAAGTTTTCCGGAGTCATCTGCGAGATTGAGCAGAATGTTACGCGTGGCCGTTGCTGCAGAAGACGCGTCGAATCCGCTGTTTGCCAGCGTACCTAACAGCGCCACCGTCTCTTCGATCGAGAAGCCGAATGCGTTAGCTACCGGCGCGATGGTACTCATCGAGTTCTGTAGATAGCTGAAGTCCAATGCCGATTTGGTAGTAGCTACGGCCATCGTGCTCACGACGCGCGTCATCTCAGATGCGTCTAAACCGAATGCCCGGAGCGCTGCGCCGGCTAACTGTGCCGCTTCCGGGATATCGGAGCCGGTTGCCGTGGCAAATTGCAGGATCGATTCTGTGGATTGCAGGATCTCTGTCTCATTGAAACCGAGTTTTGCCAGCTCCGTCTGCATCATCGTTACTTGTGAGGCGGTGTACTCGGTCACGGCGCCCAAGCGTTTCGCGTCTTCAGTGAGGCGCTTTACGCCTTCCTGGGTGGTACCGAGTACGGAAGCCAGCGAGGCGTTCGCAGCCTCAAAGGATACGATGTTACCGATACCGTCTCGGATGGTGTTGAATAAAGCCATGACGCCCCGAAGTGCCAAGCCGGCGCCGAATGCGCCTTTGAAGACGTCGGCCACCATGCTGCTCTTCTTTCCCAGTTTGCCCATCTGAGCCTCCGTCTTAGCTAATTCGCTCGACAGACGCTTGAATGTCTCCGGAGATGCAGCCTTGCTGGTTACATCCAACTGCTTGCGTAACTGCGATGCACGCTCCCGGAGTTGCTGCATCGTCATCTGATTAAGCTTCAGCGAGGATGTGAACTGCGCTACCTTCTCGCGGTCTTTATCGAGCGTGTTTTGGGTCTGCTTCAGCTGTGTAGTTAGCTGTGCCTGTTTCTGCCGGTTTGCCTCGACGGCTGCAGACAGCTGCCTGTACGCTGCCGTGTTCGTCTTACCGGCGGCTTCCATCTTTGCCAGTTTCTTCTCTTGTTTCGTCAGCTCATTGTTGACTTTGTTTAATGATGAAGTCAGAGAAGCGTTCTGTTTCTCCAGTTTGCCGATCTCTGCCGATAAGGAATTGATCTGACCTTGGGCGCCGTTGGCCTCTATGTCAATGATGAATCGTAACTGATCGTCTGTTAGTTTTGCCATAATCTTTCGAATTTATGTGCAAAGGTACTGCTTTTTTTTCAAATATCAAAAGACACGCTTTTGGGGGTTAAAACCGGGGTGTTCCGGATACAAAGAAGAGAGGACCGGATGGCCCTCCCTTCCCCATAAAAACACACTTATACAAAAGCCCCTTGCCGGGTTAGCTTTGTGCGGGTGTTGCGCTCGGCGCGGATGCAGGTTCGTAAACCAGCATCGGCTCCGGACAATCGGATCCACTCAGGGTGAAGTTGATACCGGCGGTACCGCCATCCTGTGCGCCGATGGATTGGTACTGGAAGGTCATACCTCCCGTACACGGGTTGGCATAGAGGAACTTCTTGCCATCCGAGCAGCGCTCTACGATAGCTACTACCTCTTCGCCTTGCATGTTGAACGCCCAATCCAGGGTGTTCTCATCGACACCTTCAGCGATCGCGGTGATCTCCGCCTTACCATCCTGCGGTGCTTCGCCGGCGTTGATTACAGGAACCACGGTACCGGGCTTACACTCGATGGTGTGGTACTGATCCGCTTCGGATTCGCCTTCCGGCAATGCCAGCAGCGGTAACTTGGAGGTCAACTTCGCGCCTTGCTTCGCTTTCCAGAGTGCAGCGAGTGCAGCCCAGTCCACGATGGCAGCGGCTACGAGGGTGATGATGTAGTTGTACTTCGTCGATTTCGAAGCCGCATTTACATTCTTGCGGGAATTGTTCTTAACAGCCATAATCGTATTTAGTTAAAATGTGAAACGAAATCGGGCGGCGGAGGGCAGCAGGATTCATTACCGTGCCACTCCGCTTAGCCCATTACCTTACGCCGATACCTTGCGGCCCAACTCGAGCAGTTTGCCCGTCGGACGCGTTACGGTAACGCTCTCGCCGTCGATGGTGACGGTGGTATCCTCCAGTTCCGGATAAACCTCGATGTAGTCGCCCTTGGCGCCTGCTACGAAGTTCGCGCTGATCTTCGAGAATACACCGGATTTCTCCAGCGTCACACCCGCTGCGCTTGCTACGAACGTGATCACACGGTCGGTAGCTACGCCGGTAGCGGTGGTGATAGCCGTTGCAGGGCTCTCACCGGCTGCCTGGCTGATCGTGAAGAGCGTGTTACCGCTCAGATCCACGGTAGCCGCAATCGTCAGAGCGCTTGCAGGGTTGTTAACGAAGAGGAACTGATGCTCGAAGTTATCCGCCTTCAGATCAGCCTCCGATTTGAACGGAGCGCCGGCCTTGGTGGCGTGAGAACCTTCTTTCCAGCGGCTCTTGACAGCTACGCCCTCGAACTCCGGAGTGAAGTCGAATGCGAGCATTTCGCCCGGTTTGTTCTCCAGGAGCTCGATGTTACCCGGCTCCATCGCAAACATGATGAAGTCATTCTCCTTCATGTTCGGTACCCATACGAGCGATGCCGGATCGAGATCCACGAGCTGAGCGTTAGCGCCGGTAAAGTCTGCGTCCTTACCGTATTTCTCGCGGTAAGCGCGGATGTACCAGCGTTGGTGACGCTTGTTCAGGTAGATCTTCAGATCATCCAGACCGCCATGAGCCTTCACTACCTCGTCGGCGAATGCCTCTACTGTGTCGAGCATCGTATCAGCATCGTACGTACCGATCGACTCGAACGGCAATACGCGGTTCTGACGGATAGCGCGGGTGATGGCGCGCAATGCACCGTCAGCAGACAGGTTCGACGGATTGGCTTTCACGTTCTGCTGGGGAACGCGTACACCGATCACGTTACGGATGCTCTGCTCTTTGATGAGCTGCGTACCGTAATGAACCAGTACCCACTCGATGAAGGTCCACTTGATGATAGCGGATCCCTCGTTGCGGTTCAGCCAGCCGATGTACTCCTTCTCCAGGCGTACGAGATCGACAAAGTTGAACTTAAACATCAGGTCATCCACCTTGTACTTGTCCGGAGTGAACTGCATGCCACCCTTGAAGATACGACCTGCACGATAGCCTTGCGACAGCTCGCCTACGATAGCGCTGATAGCTACCTCTGCGTTCTGTACGTTCGAGTGAACCGGGAAAATCGTACCGCGGACGGAAGGCACCTCCTTGAAGTACGCGATGATCGCGTCCGTACGACGTACCAGATACTCACCGAGCTCGGAAGTCGGCGGTACCATGTTGATCTGACCCTCGCCGTGGAGGCTTGCCATGGTCAGGCTTGCCAGTGCGCCGGCCTCACGCAGTTGTGCGAGACGCTGGGACACGAGACCTGCCATCTTCAGGAAGTCACGCTGAACCATCTGAACCTCTTCGCCGCGCGGTGATTCGTTCACTACGGAAGCGCCGGTCAGTTGGTTGTAGAACTTCTCACGGGAATAGAGCTCGTGCTCGATTCCGTACAGGTGAGTAGCGGTATGAGGGCCACCGAATACGTTTGCACGCTTCATGGCACCGACTACTACCGGTTTCTTGACCTCCGGCTGATGTGCCATCTGCTCGGCTTGCTGGCGTGCAGCCTGAGCAGCCTGAGCGGCTTGCTGTGCAGCAGCTGCAGGTTTCTGAGCTACTTGCGCCGGCTCAATTCCCAGCATGTCGGCGATAGCGGTACGCTCTTCGTCGCTCAACTGAGCAGCTGTAGCTTCGGGTTCCGGATCCGGGTCGGGGTCAGCGTCCTCACCGGCTTCCTTGTCCTCGGCCAGAGTTTTGCCGTGAGCGGTCTTGTAGGCCTCTTCGATTTGCTTCCACTCTTCCGCGGAGATGTTACCGGCGGCTACTTTCTCGCGGCTGATACCCATCTGTTTGAGAATCGCCGCAACATTTTTTTGCCATTTCTTCATTGCGAAAAAAAGTTAAAGGATTAGTACTATAGTTACATGTGACGGATTTACATAGCCTGTGCAATCTCCTTACCCTCCTTGATGCCGGTAATAACGGCTACAGCGGATTCGAAGTTACCGATCTCGTCAACCAGACCGGCTTTGATTGCGTCTTCAGCATAAAACATCTTTCCGGACAATACGCCTTCGATGGATTCATCCACCGGACGGTGCTCTTTCACTATGTTCTGGAAGTTAACAGCCAGCGGGGTAAGTACCTCATCGATCATGGTCTGCGTCTTTCCGTCGATAGCGTCGCGGTAAGCTTTGTTCTTTTCAGCACTCTCCGGTGGATAAATCTCGATGATCTTGATGCCTTGCTTCTTGTAGAAGGCGCCATAATCAACGAGCTGCACCATTACGCCGATAGATCCGACGTTACACATCTTATTGAGTGCGATGATACGATCGCACAAAGAAGCTGTATACATACCGGCGCTGGCACACATACCGTCCACGACGGCCACTACCGGCTTCGTGTGATTCTTCAGTACTTCCTCCAGCCGGATCAGCGATTGGGTCGTACCGCCGGGCGTGTTGAAGACTAAGATAGCGCCGTCGATATCTTCGCTCTGCATAACGTACTCGAGTAGCGCGGCGATATCGTCCATGCCCGGAACTATCCACTCGAGATCTTCAGCGCTGAAGTTGAAGTGAGCGTACTTCATCATCATACCGGTGATGCTGAAGATAGCTATACGTTCGGCGCTGTAGCCGGAATTGTTGAATACGTTACAGATATCGGTGGCGTTCTGCGCGCGCTGGACGGCTTGGATCTCCGGATAACCGGATGCAGGCCGCTGTGCCTCGTGCAGCACGGCTTCCATCTCTGTAGTTCCTGCCTGTACCATCGCAAGCGGCGATGTACGAAGCTCGTTGATGATCTGATTATTCATAATTTATACCTCTTGTTTCGTTTTGAGTGTCAGGGTGTCGTTCGTGTCGGTGCCTTCCAGTTCCATTACTGCCGGGTACCGCAAAGTTCCGATCATACGCGTGTATCCTTCTATCGTATATACGCGCGCTACCCAGTATTTGAACTTCGATTTGCGGAGCGCGGCCGTCACGCTGTTATCCTCGAAGGTAAACGTGATATCCTCCTCGAGCAGCTTGCCGCCGTCGGCATTCTTCTCCGAGCGGTTGTACTGTGCGCGTCCGCGGCTACGGAGCGTAATCACCTTGCTTTCATCAGACGCAAGGAAGTTCGTATCCGTGCAAGCGGTCACGTATTTAGCCGGGCAAAGTACTAAGCTGCTACATATTTGTTCGCTGGTCCACATATCTTCAGTTCGAAATTCTGTGCAAAGGTACAACTTTTTTTTCAAATATCAAAAGACACACTTTTTGACATAAAAAATGCACCCCGTTTCTCAACGAAGTGCATCCCAAATTACCATTAAACCTTGCGTGTGGCAGATCGAACCTCTGCCGGTGTTTTTACCTGTTAATCCTAGACTTTACGGCTTATCTTCAGCAGGTGTTGCCGGGCCGTGCGTCAGCGTGTACTCCTTCATGTATTCGTTGTGCAGGCCATTCAGCATCACATACGTATCGGCCATCGTCGATATCGCATCTGCTAAATCGAATCGGTAGTTCTTCGGTACGATCGAAAGTGCCTGTGAGCATTGGATAAGCGCTTCATTTAAGCGGCGGCATTGGTCCACGATCGGACGGCTCTCTTCATTCTCTTCCGGGGCAAAGAAATCTCGTAACATATCGGCCTCCCTTCAGTTCATTAGGTTAATACATAATACTTTGCCTCCGTAGATCGCGGTAATGGACCGATAGTCGTCATCCATGACCAGAGTGGCTTTCACTTCTTCATCCTTCACCTCACTGAATAACTTGGTGATAGTCTTCAGTTGATCTTTCACGGCTTGAACCGTGACGTTCTTTTTGATTTCACACATGATAGTTTATGTTTTGGACAGTAAATAATAAAAATCGGATACTACCCGCTGTCTAAGTCCTGTGTGAAAGAGACTCGAGTGGCTATTACGGCCAAACTCACGGGGTATCCGATTCTACAATTCCGTTGGATAACCGGAAATAAAAAAGCCGCTCGCTTGCGGCAACTCATCCGGTTGCTCTTTCACTTTTTAACTTAGACGATGCAAAGGTACTGCTTTTTTTTGATATGAGCAAATTTTTTGGCAAAAAAATGCAAGAAATGGTCGTTTTTTGGAAAATTTCTGCAAAAAACGGCAAATTTCGTTCCAAAAATGCCCGTTTTCGTGCCACAAAGTCCTGTCTTTTGATATATGAAAAAAAAGTAGTACCTTTGCACTCGATTAGTACTGATTAACAACTTAAAACTCATATCCAAAATGACAAATCTTTTATTGTTTATTCCTGCGCTGATGGATGGTGATATCCATCGCTTTATGGTGAAGCTGGCGGTAATGATGTTCGCCTGGCTTCTGGTAGTAATGACATCCGGAGTGGATCTGATCACCGGTATAGCGGCTTCGAAGCGTACCGGTGTGAAGCATACGACTTCATGGGGCATCCGGCGTACGCTATCCAAATTACTGCAGTACTTCGCTATCTTTATTGCGTTCCTGCTGTTGGACGTGATCCTTTCTTCGCTGTCTCAATTCCTGGTTCTATTCAGTATCCCGTTCCTTTCCTTCGGAGTGATCATCGGCGAAATGGTTATTGAGATCATCTCGATCATGGAGAACTTACGCCGGGGCAAAGATAAGGAGGAGGATAAGGTGGATGATCTCATGCAACTCGCAGCTGCTACTGTCGATGCTGTCGGTACGGAAAAGCTGAAGCAATATCTCGAGGCGGTCAACAAATATGTGGAATCCAAAAAATCGTAGTTATGAAGAACTATACCATCGCTGAGCGTCAGGCGATCAAGGACCGGCTGGCGTCTGAAGAGCATTTCGATAAAGACCGTGAGTTATTCGGTCAACTCTTCCCGCATCATCCGCTCAATGCGGAGCTGGCGCGTGTGAACCGTGTGAATAAAGCAAGCCTGTGCCGGCGCATGATCTATCAGATGCTGCAGAAGGTCGATGAAACGGAAATCCTGAAGTGGCGCGAAAGCACTCCGGTGCATATTACGCTATCCCCGGAAGCACCTACAGATGATCAGCAGACCTTAGGCCGAGGTAAGGCCGAGGTTAGACCGACTCAACAGCCGGTGAAGAAGGCTGGTAAAGCGGAGGAATTTCCCCGGATAGACTGGACCAATAATCAGTCTGAAGACATCCAGCTGGCGATCCTTCTGTACGACGAGCGTGTATATACCTGGCAGCAACTCTGTAAACTGCGTCAGGAGATCGATGACTATCCGGAGAAAGCGCTGGCCATCGCCGATCTCGACGACCGGAACCGGATGGCACACCATGAGCTCGAGGTATTCCAGGATACAGGTATCTTCCCCTGTAAGCATCCGCTGGCGGTGATGTTCATGGCAGAGCGTAAGAAGCTCTCTGAATGGCGTGCGCTGAAGGCGAAAGATCCGCAAGCTTTTATGAAACAGGTATCCAACCTGCAGCATAATATCACGCGATATCGCTCACAGCTGAAGAAGGACAAACTGTCTGAAGAGCGCCGCGCCGCCATTGAGCGTAATCTGGCAAACTCGGAGCGCCTGCAGGAATTGATGCAGAAGGTGATTAAGGAATGAGAATGTCAGCGGCCATACAGCGCATGAGGCTGATGCGTCAGGCACATTTGGACTTCGGTCTGATGTTCTACGCCTCTAAAGAGCCTTTCGGACTCCGGAAGGTGGAGCGCTGCGCCCTTCGGTCACGGCCGGTAGATGCTGCAGGCGATAAGAAGACGCCCGGGCGTAAGTTCGAAATGACAGATCGGTTCCTGTATTTCACCGACCTCGATACCGGAGAAGCGAAACAATGCCGCAAGCGCCTGATCACGAAGGTACGCTTCGGTAACGACTGGTATGAAGTAACACTTGAATAATACATATCCTATGAAGAAAGAAAAAACAGTAGGCACTGCGGGTGCCGAAACGACATTCCTTGGCGATGGTCTCGGCTATACGCGCTCTAAGAAGGGTGATGTGGTCATGTTCACCATCGACGGCCTGAGCGATGACGAGCAGGAACGCTTGGATAGCTACAGGCGGCTGTACCGGCCTTATACCGGTGAGAACGTGTGCGTCACTGTCGGAGGATATCATGTGCCCATCTGGGGCGAGTTCCATAACCTCTATCCGCAAGAAGTGGATGCATTGATCCGGGAAAACAAACTACTGCCCGGAATCCTGCGTAAACAGGAGGACTTTCTCTATGGTCACGGTCCGTACCTCTACCAGGAGCAGATTGTGGATGGTAAGAAGATCCGCGTGCCGGTAGAGGACGAGCAGATCCAGAACTGGCTCGATAGCTGGGAGAAGTACGGCGTCGATAGCTATGAGGACTACCTGCGCCAGTTGATCACCGATTATTACCGCGTACGTACCTGCGTCACGCAGTACCATTTTGCGCGTGGCCGTGTCATTCCGGCTATGCAGCGCGGATCCATTCTCGCGCTCAGCTATGTCGGCGCTGATGAAGCACGCCTCGCGATGGAGGAGAATCCCATCCATAAGCGCGTAAAGCAGAGCGATTGCGAGTATGTAGCCGTTGGAGACTGGATGCTGCGCACGAATGGTGTGAACTTCGAGATCTACAACCGCCTGGATCCTGCCAATCCGTTCAAGTACCCGAATGCGATCGCGTTTAACAGCTCGAAGTCATTTGGCAAATGGGTGTACGCATATAATGAGTGGTTCGCCGGCCTTCGTGAGTGGGTGAAGGCGTCCAACCTCACGCCGCGATATCTGAATAGCTATCTGAAGAATGCGCTGAATGCACATGTGCATGTGAAGATCCCTCAAGCCTGGATAGTAACGCATACCGATATCCTGAAGTCGATGTGTGCCCAGAACCTCGGCAATAAGAGCGAAAAATGGGTATATGAGTACCGCGGTGTGAAGCTCGTGGATCCGGAGAAGAAGCAACCGTACGCCTTCAGCCAGAATATGGTCGATGATCTGATAGCCAATGAGCTGGAGAAGATCACCAACCTCTTATCCGGAGAAGGTAAGAACCAGGGCAAACTGTACGCTACTACCAAGGTAGGTCAGGAAGGCTGGGAGTTTGTAGAGTTCCCGTCTAAGTTCAAAGACTATTTCGAGTCTGTCATCAGCTATGACAAACGCGCCGATCAGGTTACGCTTGCCGGTATTGGTATTAACTCGTCGATCACCAATGTGGAGAATGACGGTGTGATATCCAAATCGGGTGCCGATGTGTACTACAACTATGTAGTGTACCTCAATGCGCTTTCGTATCCGGAGAAGTTTGTATGCAAGGAGATCAACCGCGCTATTCAACTCAACTTCCCGCACGCCGTGGAACAAAATATAAAGCTCGGTTTCCGCATCGAAGTGCCTGTGAAACAGCAGGAGACTACACCGTCGGATCGGATCACCGAAAAGCAGCCTGTCGGATAGCCTTTAAGCACAAAAGACGCGATTTTGCGAAAAATTTGTGTTTTCAAAAAAATTTCGATTTTTCCACTCCAACACTCCAACACTCCAACAAAACCGGGTGGCCGAAATCGTAAGTCGCTTATTTACAGCGTTTTTTGAAATTCAAATTATGTTGGAGTAGCCGAAAATGACTCCAACACTGTTGGAGAAACTACTCCAACACTCCAACAAACAGAAGAGCGTCCGAAAATGCTACTCCAACAAACTCCAACAAAAACGAACACACTCCAACAAAATTATAGAATGCAAATAATCACGCCATTTCTATATATAATTTATTGAAAATGAGTAATTTATATAATAATAATATAGGATTGTGCAGGGTGTCAAAAATACACTTTGTTGGAGTGTTGGAGTGTTGGAGTGGATTTTTCAAATTTTTTTTCAAAAAAAATCGCACTTTTTCGCCTCGTGTGCGCATGTGTGCGTATATGATGTAAGCGCGCGTATGCGCGCGCGAAAATGGCGTGGAACAATCACTTACGCGATCGTTTTGCTGGCTTCAGCATAATGATGACCGTAAAAATGGCATTTTTAACGATAAAAAGACAAATCCTTGTGCAAAAATGATAAATTACGGCTCGCGGTGGCCGTCTGCAGAATGTATAAACGTCGCATTTTCAAGGCCCGGAGCCTCCGGAGTAAAAAAATCGCACATGTGTGTTTGATTCCGAAGCCCGCGCACGCTGGTTCGCTCTCGTGGATGACACGATCCGGAAAATAACGGATATATGATTTTGCCCAGTTATTAACAGGTTATTAACAATTTCAACAAAATGGCAACGACTCTCGATCAAATACGAAATCTTGATCCTAAAACCGTAAGTATCATCAAACAGACCAAAGGTAAGCAGCTTGGTACCGCCACTCCGGAGATAGCTCAGTACATTCTCCAGATATCGAGGGCGTACGAGATCTTCAGCGGACCCGAATCGGATGGTACCATCATGTCGGCGGCCATACAGCTGCAGAAGGAGTTTCCTACCATCAGCCTGCGTACAGCCCGTCGGCGTATATCCGAAAGCATATCCTATGTACATTCCCAGACAGATACCTGCCCGGAGGAATGGCTCGAGTTCTATGCCGATAAGATGGATAAGCTCGGTAACTTATGCGAGAAGAATGGTGAACTCGAGGCGGCGCGCCGATCCTATGAGATAGCATGTGAGTACCGGACTAAAGCAGCTGCAGGTAGAGTGGATCCGGAGCGTATCAAATTCAAGCGCATGTTAGTGTCTCCGGATGTACAGGCTGCACGCCTCGGATTGGGTGGCGCCGGTATGCGTGAACTGTTAGCGCGCGGTAAACAACTCATAGAAGAGTCCGGCATATCCAATAAGGATAAGGAGCGTGTACTGTCTGAGTTGGAGATGGAAGCCGGTATAGAAGATATCACCTATGAAGAAGCGGATAATCAATAAGGAGCATTTCGATGAGCAGTACTATTCTGCAGTGCAGACGCTGGCTCTATTGGCCGATACTCAGGATATGTATTTCGAGTTAGGCCGTGGATCCGGTAAGACTACTCATATACTCGGACCTCGTATAGATCGTGTACAGAATAGTATGCCTGGATCTGTGCAGGTGTTTTTGGCTTCTACCTACAAATCTATATTCGAGAACCTGGTGCCTGGTATCATGGAGTTCTTTACCGATCATTATGAAGAGGATATGTATTACTGCATCGGTAAACGGCCACCGGCTCACTTCAAGCCATGCCGCACACTCATTACCGACTGGAAAAACACGATATCGTTTGTCAATGGTACCGTGATCCAGTTTGTCAGCTGCGAGCGTCCGGAGCGGGCTAATGGTAAGAATATAGCGCACCTGTATATGGATGAGATGCTGCACATTAAGCAGCGCGTAGTGGATGAGAATGTGCGCCCGGCCATGCGTTCTAAATCGACCTGCTTCTACGATTCTCCCTACTTCATGGGTACCACCGGCACTACTTCTACTCCGAATATAGAGACCGATCAGGATTGGTTCCTGAAGTACGAGAATAAGATGGATCCGGAGAAGATCCGTACGATTCAGGCTATCGCGCTCGAGCTGGATCACCGGTACTACATGTTAGAGAATGCGCAACTCCGGAATGACGAGGCGGCTATCCGGAAGCTCACGAATTACTGCAGGCGAATCGAGGCGATGCTCACTCAGCTACGGCGTGGATCCATTTACTACCTCCGGGCCTCTTCATTCAGTAACATTAAGATCCTTGGTACCGACTATATCCAAAAGCAGATGGAAGGCACCTTGGATAAGGCGTCGCTTAACACCTCTATCTTTGCCGTGCGCGAAAATAGAGTCAAAGATATGTTCTTCGGCCATTTCGGTCTGAAGTATATCGAATCGGATACCTATAAACTCGAGCGTATTGAATCGCTCTCGATAGGAGAAGAGGCGAACTTCACATGTGCCGATATGCGTAACTGTAATCTCGATGCACCTTTATATATAGGATACGATCCGGGACCGTTCACCTCTATGGTTATCGGTCAATATAACGAAGATCGTACCGTATTTCATGTGCTGAAGGATATCTACACATGGTGGCCTGAGCAGCAACCACAACTGGCCTACCTATTCCAGAACTTCTTTGCGCCGATGCGTAATAAACAGATCTTCCTTCATTATGACCGTGCCGGCAACCAGCGAGATCCACAGTGGAAAAAGTATAAACCTACTTTTGGAGACGAATCGGATACCGATGCTCAGACTCTGAAGATGGAACTCGAGCAAAGAGGTTGGAATGTCGATCTGATGTCACTCGGCCAACCTACCATCTATTATAAACAGCATCTGCATTTGCTCTCGAGACTCTTCAGCGGTAAAGATGACTTCCAGGTGCACGGCATTCCGGTGATTAAGATCCGGATAGATGAGAATGAATGTGAGGCCCTGATATCGTCTATCTATAACTCTCCGCTGAAGCGTACCGGCGGTGAAGTGGAACTCGATAAGTCCTCGGAGAAAAAGCCGTTTGAAGAGCAGGCGTTTGGATCCACTCAGATAGCTTCCGCGCTTATGTACCTCTTATGGGGTGAGTTTTCGAAAAAGTACCTCAATGTGGCCGATCACCATGATCTGTCCGGAGGCTATGCAGGATTCACCGGCATAAAGTAAACTTTATAGTAAACTTTATAGTAAACTTATAGTAAACGAAACAGCCCGTCTCACGACGAGCTGTTTTCTTAATAACTTAACCTTAAATCTAATACCATGAAAAACATTTGCTGACAGACTTTAAGCCGTCTGTCAGGGCTTTTGTTCTATAGCTTGGCGCAAGTTGGTTAGTACGGACTCGCGTATGGCTTCGCCTATGCCCGTCCGGAGGCGTGTGCGTACGCTGTCATCTCTACCGAAAAATACTCCCCAGGTAGGACGGTTGTACACCGCTGCGTTAGCACCTTTCTTACCTCCCAGGCGTTTCATATCGGCGAAACGTAGGCGTATGTCTATAGGCAGCACTATCCGGTACCGGCCGTTACTGCCTATTACACCATCCTGACGGCCGGCCACTCCGCTTACCAAGGCATCCCAGTTAAATCCGGAATCCTCGATAGGTGATCGCTTGGCATTTAGTTGCTCGATCTGCGCACGGCGCAATTTGTCTAAGCCCCACTGCAGCGTCTGAACGATAAACTCATGTTTTACGACTCCTTCTGTAACCATTGATCACATGCGCGATAGATCCGCTCGGCCATCTGACGAATCGCGCCCTGGCGTTGCGGTGTTAACAGTTCCATAATACCGGCGTCATTCACCCAGGTTATACCAACCTCTTTAATCGTCGCGGCGTCACAATCATTCAGGGCGTCGGCCATAAGGCTGATCACTCCATTCATAACTACACTCTGACTGTCGCCGGCGATGTGGATAATACCCTCCTGATCAAAATCGACCTTAAAAACAGTGCGGCTGATACAACCGGCTATCAGATGTTCCTGGCCTAAGATAGTAGGATGCAGATCCTGACCTACCATTGACAGATACTCCATGATACCGTGCTTATCACCGGCACTCTTCAGACCTGCAGCTACAATGGTCTGTTGGTTAATTAGTTGTTGCTTGTTCATAATCACTTGCTATAAAGGTAAAGAATGCCGTGTAGCCGATAAGACCATTAAGGGCTTTGGCATCCAAAAAACGTATCTCAAAATCTCCCTCCAGATGCATTCCGAGTAAGCACTCTTTTTCGGCATCGGCCGATATAGCTCTGCAGATCTTCTTTAGCGTCTCAAGGCACCGGTTCTGCGTGGCCAACTCACTCACTACATCCGTATTGGACCGGTTGTAGTGCTCGCACACACTGATACCTAATGACATCTGAGATCCGTCGTCCACTCCGGGCGTGTAATTGATCTTATCGGAATCGACCATGAAGATCTGTTTGTTACTGTTACGTAGCTTCTGCAGCACAAAATCCGAATCACCGATGAAGATAAAATCACCGATAGAAGCTATACGGCGGTCGCTCTCGTCGGCCATTACTTCTGCCTGAATCTGCGCGGCATCTTTTTCGTTACCGGATTTGATGTAGTTTTTTTTGAGTACATCCAGCGGTACGAACTTGGCAAAATAACGATATAATTCTACTAAATCCATAGATCTGTATTATTTACGATAAACGGGTAATAGTATTGATGGAAAGTCCGGTTTTCTTCACAATATCAGCGATAGAAGAGCCTCCGGACTTGGCATCTGCTATACGGTCCTTCAGCAGTTTTACTTGTGCATCGAAGAAATCGAGCAATCCCATATTTCTCACGTCTCGATGACCGGCTGTCTCCAGCTCCAGGATAATCTCCTGTACACCTAATGAGATATAGTCTTCAGACTTGGCTTTTTCCGACTTCACGGCGTCGAAAAGCACACTGTAGGTATCATGCTCTTGGAAAAACAGAGCCACTCCGGTGAACCACACCGTCACAGCCAATAGCTCAACCGGAGTGGGCTCGGACACGCGGGCGTTCATCTCCACGTGCCATAGTGTTTTTGCCAGTTTTGTCATGTAATACAGCCGGTCATCGTCGTCGTTATCCTTATCGTTTACCATAGATAAGATCTGCGTCGCTTCAGCATAGATACCGGCGGTTAGATTTGTCTCGATCAGACGGTCCCGGATAAAATGCGGCTGTACACCTTTGCCCTTAAACAGCTCAAACGGGCAATCATGCATATCGTACTTGATCTGCACCTTATTGTCCTCAATACTGAAGGCGAAATCCAGGCACTCGGCCAACCGGCGTAAATTCTCGATCACTGTATCCCGTACCGTGTGCTGCTTATAGCCTAATATCGCGCGGCGTGTCGCTCTCGAGGGCTTGTAGCCGGTAATCTCTATTAGCATATGCAGCTGCCACTCGAATGGATCCAGCGCACCGGCCATAACCAGGGCTAATAACTCGAATCCTTTGCGGCGTTGCTTCTCGCTGATCTCCATCCAATCCTCCGGAAGGAGAAGATCCTTACCTGATGTCTGAATGCGTTTCACGATACGGCAAATTTATCACGTTCACTAATTGCTCGAGCAGATTTGTACACAGCTGCGCTCTTCTCTTCTTTCACCTGCAGCTCTGCATCGACGGCTTTCCAATAAGCAGCTGCTTTCTCGGCAAAGACGCCGGCCACCTTCTCGCGGATGGTAGTGTCAGCCTGGGCGGCGTGATTCTTACCCATCTCATTGTTAATATCTATCCGGATAGGTGAGGGGAGTGCATGGAAGGCCAGACGGCGGCATGCGCGGGCCATAACGTCATAGCATATAGCTTGTTTCTGGACTTCGCTCAGGGAAGCACCCTCCGTCCGGCTCTTGATGCACTCACGGTAAACCTCACGTACTATCCAGCCGGCATATAACAGGAATGTAGGATCACTCACACCTACATAGCGCTCGAAATCGGAGATACTTACCGGAAGATCTTCCATCTGCTTGTGCTCATCGCTACCGGCCCAATCCGGGAACTCATCCGGATGATCATTCAGCAGCTTGATCAACCGGTTCAACCAGAACCAGGCATCGCTGATCAGATTCTCCTCGAGCTGATCCTGTTGGTACTTATAGATGGTGGTCTTATCATCGGACTTCGTGACCGTCACACCGTCGTTATCGACATTAGCGATCAGATAGATGATGTGGTGATATAGGGCAAAGTGCAGAATGGCTCTCTGCAGATAATCGAGGGCTTCAGCTTTCACGGCCGTTCCCATCTCGTTCCCATCCTGGATGTCACCGGCTGGTTCATCTGCGGCCGGTTCCTGCGGATCCTCTACCGGCTCTTCAGACTCCGGTTCCGGAGTGGGTTCCGGTTCCGGCTCCGGATCCGGCTTCTTGCAGATAGCCTCGTAGGTCTTACTACCTAATTTATCGCTCATCTCGGCACATACCTTTTCGATACTGCTCTCTATATTCTCGTACTCGAGCGCCTTAAAGGCCATGCTCAGTTTCGGCTTCATTTCCTCTTGGAAATTCTCGCTGGTAAATGGATTAGTCATATCTCAAAAATTTTGTGCAAAGTTACAACTTTTTTTCCATATATCAAAAGACGTATTTTTTATACCGGATCTACAGGCTTCAGATCCTTCAATGCCTCATCCATAGTTAGCTTTATAATCCATGCTTTATGATTATCGACTAACTCGATAAATTCAAAATTACCACCGGCCTGCCAGTTGTTAGAACTTAGAAAAACGTGGATACATTCGTCTTTATACAGTATGGCCACTTTAGCGTGCATCGGTATATTATAGATGGTCCATCCCATTTTGATCATCGCTTGCACCCAGTTCTTTTTGCGTCTGTGGCCGCCTTTCATATAGACCGTTACATGACTCAGAATGCCATCAGCTACTGCGCGGTTCAATTTTACACTGGCGGCTTGCGGCATCTCGAAAGTGCAGCATGTCAGTTCTACACCTCCACCCATCTCTTTCGCTTTCTCGATAACCTTATCGACGAGCGATATCCGTTTTCCAAACCAAAAATTCATATTACTCAAAATTTAAGATTTAACACCTAATTTCTCTGATATTATACCATAGCTATACCTCCTGTATTGAGTAACACACTAAATAGTTATCTTCCAGGAGCATTTTATCAGCTTCGCGCTCAGCGTACTTCTTACCCTTAAAGATAGTAGCGTGATCACGATTTTCCGTACCATAAAAGTCTCCCTTCAGACGGCTATGATAAACCTTCTTACCATCGGCCGTGTCGAATTGAATAATATACTGCTTTTCTTCCATACTCATTCCTCCTCGATAGGTATTTCTAACTGATTCGTCATATCCCAGCCTCCACGTGCTACACCTTCCGGATCTTGAGATTCGTACCGGTTGATATACTCATCGACTCCGATGGCTTCGTCTGCGGTGTAGATAGTCTCCATATAGTCGCTGTTTGCCTCATCAGAATAGGCGTCACAGCTATCTACCTCCACATTCGAATCCTCGAAATCTTCATCGTCAACCTCGTTCGTCCATCCCTTGGCTATCTCCATGGCCTCTTCCGGACTATCGGCTTCTACATATATATTAGCATACCGAGCCAGCGTTACGCTGTATATATTATTTGTTAACGGCTTTTTCATACTCATCCCTCCTTCTTCATGGTGTTCTCGATACGACTTATTAAATCAATAAGAGCTTCATCCTGTTGGAATCTTTTTGAAAATCTCAGATGCTTACAAGCTATATAAAGCATCTTCAAGTGAAGATCGCTAACTACGATAACATTCTTTTCCTTCAGTACTCCCTTTTCGCCCATTATTGCCAGCATTGTCATAGATTTACCTTTCTTGATAAGTTCTTCTATGATATCTGACGTGCAAAAGTACTTCATTACTTCCTCGAGCTTCAGATCTTCCGGTTCTTTACGTTCTTCTTCATAACAATAGAGGCCGGTATAATCATTGATCTCTTCAGCGCTCATCTGGCCGACTTTTACCTGCAGCATCTCGCGCGTCAGAAGCTTATCGAGCAGCTGCTCTTTCTCCCATGGCCATAGCGTATCAATTTGTGCAAGTACATCTTGTACTTCCGGAGATCCGTCGGGCTTCATTGTTTACCTCCTTTCTTCGGTAGTGTGTAACGGAGAATAAACCTTGCACCTCCCTCTAATTCAAACGTGATAGTGGCGTTTGCATGCGTTCTATTAGCCTCTTCAGCTAACAGATCCTTCCATTCAGGAATAGTTTTTGCAATTGTTTCTTCCATAAGTGTGTTGTTTTTAGGGTTAGTTATTGTGTTTATTTAAACGGATCATCGTTCGGATCAATACCTTCGATCTCCGGTTCTTTGCTCTTTGTCGGTTCTGCCGGTGCTGCCGGTTCGGTTTTCTCTTCAGCGGCGTTTACAGTGCGCTCGAAGTCGATGCCATTCAGCTGCTCGCATAGGATATCGTACTTAAACATATACGCGCTGGTAGTGGTGGTGTGCTTTACCATCGTGCGCTTATCCTGATCCAGTGCCTCCCATGTGAACCGGGTGCCGTCGATAGAACCGATATACGCGCTATGGCTCCGGAAGTAGTTAGTTAGCGTCTGCTTACTCAGCGCATCCTTGCCGGTAACATCTTTCGCGTACGCTCGATAGGCTGCCTCCAGCGGTATGTACAGGATCTTACATCCTATACCTACCTCGGCGGTCTTCTCTTTCTTATTGCTCTTATATGTAAGTATATTAGTGGTACACTCGTCAATCTTGAACTCACGACCGGCAATCACTGTACCAATACTCAGCTGTGTATTCAGACTATAGAAGAAGTTACCGAGCTTGCTGGTCTTCGATATACTCTCCATCTGAGTGAGGACTTTCGAAATAGCCATCTCGTAGAAGTGCATGTGCGCCCATGGCAGACGGATATCGCACTGCTCTCCTACGAGACGACTGGTGGCTGATAGAATAGCTACAGATCGGATAACGCGCTCCAGGCCGTCCTTATTGGTGGCCGATTCCCATGCGTCCTCTTTCATCCTCGCAACCTCTTCATTAAAATACCGCTTGAAATGGCGCTCGAAGACTGGGCGCTGTCTAATGATATCGCATAATATATTGCCCATACCCAGGTCGGCCTGTCTCTTTAGCTTTTCGAATAACTCACTGTCGATCTTATCGAAGCCTTCCTCTTTCTTTTGCACCTCACAGATGATCACACGGTTACTCAACGAACCGTCATCCTGTTGTGGTGTGTCCTGACCCAGTAGGATAGGCGCTGCGTTCGTCTTACTGGTATCGAGGCTCTTATTAGCGATATCCTTCACCTTGGTACGGCCTTTATCATCATATACGGCACTCTTCAGACCTTGGAACTTGATCTGCGATATACCGTTATCGTTATACTCCTCCATGATTACCGGCATATTCCGGAAGTGCTCGAGCACAATAAAGAAGGCTGCATCGGATCCGCTGTTTAAGTTAAATACAGCTGCATCTCGCCTCATCCATAATCCCCGGATACCATATGCTAACTCTGTCTTACCGGATCCTGTAGGACCGGCGAAACACAAAGCCGTGAAACTACCCACGATGCTGTAGATTAAATCTCGGAAGCTGCACGCGATGGCAAAGATCACAGCCCATTTGCCGTTTTCATTCACCTGAAATACGCGGTCCATAAGGCCGGCCCACTCAGTGAACTCCATACGATCCTTTTCCTGCGGCTCGAGATAGAATGCGTATTCATCCTGCTCATACGGATTATCTTCCTTCCGCCCGCCTAACCGGATGCTCGATGAGGCCGGGCTGTACAGGCGTATATTATTCACTTCAGCTACACCCAAGTTGTCGGTGTACTCCAGTTTCCACTCCCCATCCTTATCCGGATAATAGACGGCATTCGGTAGCATCAAAAAGCCTTCCGGCTGCCATCCGAATACGCGTGCCTCATAGCAATCGATGAAGTTATAACTAAGCACCTGGCGAATCTTATCCCACTGCTGGGGTGTACCGTTGAAGTTATATGCGCCGGCGCCAAATAGTCTCTTCTTCATATCCTGCAGGCTGACAAATGCATCAGATGGCCACTCTACATACTGACGGCCTCCGTACATGTGATTCAACCGGATCACGCGCTTACTGTGATCGGTGGCCGGATCCACGAATAACAGTGCCTCCATGTAGAAGTCACTCACTACCATGTGACCGCCTCCTTTCTCATTCTTAAACACATAAGCTACCGGATGCGGCTCTTCTCCTTCTTTGGGTTGGCTAAGCAGCGGGAAAAATCCGTACTGCTCATAGTACTTATTCCATATATCGTTTTCCTTGACGTACTCCGGTACATCATACAGGTTATTGATCGTAGCTATCTTATCGCTCAGATTAGCACGCCTCCGTTCCGCCTCACGTCTGTCTTTCTTGCTGCCTAAGATCTCATTAAGCAGTTTGTTATAGCTGGCGGCCGGCAAACGTAGTAGCTTCCGGAACTCTGCATTATTCACCTCTCGAGTGGTGGCGTCGCTGTCTGCGATGACGCGCATACACTGTCTGATGATATCCGCGCGCTCGTCACTCGTCATGTCATCGGTCATCGCGTCAGTACGCCGGCTCAGATACCACTCTGTAAATCCACTGATGCGCTCAATCTTGGCACCGTCATCGTCTGTATCCGGAATGCTTACGCGTACGCGCAAACCGTCACCGTGAATCGACTTGACTACCTGCAGCGTCACCGGTTCCTGGTCATCGTCACTGTCGCCGGTCAACTCCTCTTTGCGTACCATGATTGACTCCCACGCACGTAGCTTCTGGACGGCGTTCTTATTCGTGCCTCCTACCCATAGGATAGTGGGTGCCTCATCTACATGCTGGAAGAAGTAATCTTTGCTGAATGTAAGTATCAGATTATTACCATAAACCTTCCGGAGATCTTCAGCATCATCTATTCCGTACAGGTCGCCTTTCCAATCGTCTTCAGCTACGCGGTTCTTATTCACGATGCTGCGTATGTCGCCTGATTCAACCTGATAACTGTATGCCAGGTTATTGATCAGCTTCTTGCGATAGATATCCTCCGGTACGCAGGCTATCATACATGCAATCTGCTCGACGTGCTTACTCATCTCGGCTGGATCTTCACTCGTCGGATAGATAGAGCTCATATACTCCGACCATTGTTTGGTTCGGTTAGCGACTATCATGGCCAGTGTCGTGTCTTCGGCTTTCTTCTGATCGACCTGCAGTAACCAGCTATCCGGATCCTCATTCATCGGAATCATTACCACCTTCACCTTAAAGCCCGCCTTCAGTAGCAGCTTCATGCTCTTTATGGTGGCGTTCTGGCCGGCGGTATCACCGTCATACATCAGAATGGCCTCGTCACAGTAACGCCTCAGTAACTGCACCTGCTTTTCTCCGAAGGCGGTGCCGCTGCCGGCTACCGTATTCCGGAATCCGCACATCCACATTCGGATCACGTCATTCTGACCTTCTACTATATATACGCATTTCTCATGCTGGATATCTTTCGATGCCTGGCGCAAACCGAATAACAGGCTGTCCTTCTTAAATAGTACGCTCTCTGCGCTATTCTTGTATTTCGCGCGCTCATTCGGATCCAGTGTCCGGGCGGTCCATCCTACTACCACGCCGCTCTGACTGTAGAACGGATAGGTGATACGGTTCCGGAATTCACCGGCGCTACACCATCCCAAACCGAAGGCCTTGGCCGCTTCTCTCGAGATGCTGCGCTTCTCCAGGTAATCGCTGAAGCTCTGCTCGGACTCACCGGCGCGCTCATACTCATTCTGGCGCTGCTCGTTATCCCGGACTAACTTCTCACGCTCTAACCGGCGCTTCTTTTCCTCCGGACTCTCTTCCATGTCATCCGGGATCTCGATATTCTTCTTAGCGGCTAACATGCGCACGGCCTCGACGAAGGTCATACCCTCGACTTGCTGCACATACTTGAAGGCGTTACCACCTTCTCCACATACGAAACACTTGAAAATTCCGCGCGATGCACTTACGCTCATCGACGGGTGCCGGTCAGCATGGAATGGGCATAATCCCCATAGATTAGCGCCGCGCTTATTCAGAGTCTGATATTCTGCTACTACATCCTCGATAGGATTAGCAGATTTGACTTTTTCAATAAGTTCTTCACTTAGCATAATGTCGTCTCTTCTTCAGGTTTTACCCATGCATCTTTTGCCCATACGTGATGTTTGCAGCCATGATCCGGGCGCACAGTTGCGCCGGTCCGCGTGCAGAATGTCTTCCAGCGGTCAGCATCGCTTCCAATGATCTCGCCGCGCTCATTCTTGAATGCCGCGCTGGCTCCTTTCTCAGCAAACGTCTGGGCCTCTTGTGTGGTAATATACATATCCATCAGGTCGCAGTTACTGCAGCATGGCAGTATGCCTGGATGGCCACATCCGGAGATCGACTTTCGCTTGTATGTAAATTTCTTTGCCATGGGATATATTATTTGTCAAATTTCATCTTCAGCTGTACGCCTTCAGCGCGCCAGGTATCCACCTTTTTTTTCCATCTCACATGCTTCTTCAGTAGCGCCTCCGGTGTAACCAGACCGGTCAGATGGTATTTGTCGATAAACATCTTAACGCTATCTTTATAGTCGATACCATACCGATATCGCTGGTGGCCCATGTAGCTGTGTAGAGACATGTCGAAATCTAACAGCAGCTTATCGCTCACATTGTTCTCGCCTTCGAAATTCAGATAGTTATTCGTCTCGAGATCCTTCAGGTCGCAGATCCTCTCATTCACCATCACTAACAGGTTGCCTTTATGCTCTGCGGGATTGGCCGGCTGCTTGATCAGGCTGTTAACTATCGCGTGATTCACCAGCGATGCTGCAGGGAACTGCGCTACATCCTTTATCGGACTCGGATACTTCTGCCGGGCGTACTCGGCCAAGTACGGCTTCACATATATATTCAGTACTAACATGTCTCCGGATAGATGCTGTTAACTTTTGAATTGATCTTCCTTGTCAGAATGAACATATACATCCCATTGCTCACCATATCAATCGCTCTACGCTCATCGGTCTCACCTTCGGCCATAGCGATATCCACGATGCACCGATCTGTTTCCTCATCTGTCTCCCAACCGACAGCGCCGCCATTCAGACCGGCGAAATTATTGAGGTAGTCACATATGTCACTCGCTAAACCTCGTACTCTATCAAAGCAGATATGTATATGCAGTTCTGATGCATCTACTCTGCAGTCTTCCTCCGTAATAGGAAGGCCTTTTTGGATGGTAAATACTATCTTATCCATATAGATTTTAGATTAAGCTACTCTGATTAACCTGGTGTAGGTCTTATTCATCTCATAGAGCGTACCTCTATCCAGGCGTGTCACGCTGATGCATACTACACATGCGATCTTAACTGCTAATCCAAGCTTCTCCGGATTCGTTACCAGTTTCGGAATGTCTATATACCCGCCAACCTTCAGCCGGCCGGCCATCCCCTCGAGATAAGTACACATCCGGAGCGCGTCTCTCTCTCCATACTTATCATTCATCTCCCGATACCAATCCCAGCTACCGTCGAACCGGTATTTGCTAAGATCTACTTCTTCTATGTTAGTCTGCTCTTCCATCAATTAAATTTCTAATAGTGGACGATAGAGGAGTCCAACCTCTATGGCGATCGGGTGCATTGACGTGGCGCCTTCATCATCACGTTTGCGTTGCGTACCTTATCGTCTTATACCTTTCGTCCGGATAAACAGGCGGGGGCTTGGCTTTCGTCACCAACGGAGTGCGATACTTAGGGACTCTCCGTCCATGGAGCGAACGCGATACAGGACTCCACGCAAGGGCGCTTATTCGTTTCAGCCATCTTAATAGGCTGCCTACCTGTTATAAGATATCTATTATAATTCAAAGATCGATCTTGCGAGGGCTATCCTGTTATGCTACTTCGCCTGCAGGATTCTCCTTCGGTAGTTCCGGAAGCTTCTCGCGTATCCGCTCGCATATATCATGCAGCATGTCGGCGCGCCGGTACTCGAACTCGTGATGCTTCTGCATCGCCTGGATGGCTTCTCTAAGTCTTCCGCTCTCTCCGGATAGCAGTTCCAACTTTCCACCGTTAGCGGCTAAGCATACCGCGTCGATGTTCTTCTGCTCGCTGTACTGTTTCTTCAGGGTCGTTAGGCGTTTCGCATTCAAAATGCGCCTGCTACCCCCCCCAAGACGGTTGGCCATGCGTCTGGTGGCATACACGAGGCTCTTTGCCTCCTCGTAATTCAATTCAATGATGAATGTTTCCATAAGTGTGTTTGTTTTTTTAATTATTTCGGTTATCTAATTCAAAGATCAATCTTGTGACGGATGAGGTTTTCGACTCCTCGACCTCCGGGTTAACACCTCGGCGCTCTTACCATCTGAGCTAATCCGCCATTTGTGGGCAACTATCCGGTGGCGGTTCGCAGTATTCAGAGGTGCGACGCGGTCGGCGGCAAATTTTCCATGCAGGACCTTCACTGCTTTATCCGCGCTACTATAGTTATCAGCCTTTCCTTATTCAGGCACAACCACCGGCAGCCTTATTTCCGGGCTTCCTTACTCAGCCCCTAACTCCGTACCTTTCAAAGATCACTTACTTTGGGTTTTATCTAAATATGCCATGTTCCTTCCAACACTCCCTTTGGCAGTTTTCCGGGGCGTATAGTCCTGTATATACGAGGTAGCGATAGAGTGTGCATGTACTGATGTGCAACCGCTTTGCTATCTTGGTCTTCTCCATGCCTTCCTCTAACTTTGCCACTATCCAATCATGCTTCTCTACGCATTTCGGATTCAGGCGAAGCCGTTGCCCTTTGTCGTGCCACCACTTTTTGCCTTGCGCCCTGCGTAACTTCAAAGCCTCTCGGGTACGGTCTGAGATAAGTTTGCGTTCAATCTCTGCGGATAATCCGAAGGCGAATGCAAGCACCTTACTCTGTATATCCTCGCCGAGCCGGTAGTTATCCTTGATAGTCCAAACGCGCACCTCTTTGGTCATACATATATTCAGAATCTCCATGACCATGAATAGCGAACGACCAAGACGGCTTATTTCCGATGCGATGATAAGGTCGCCCTTCTGCGCCCTCTTCAGTAATTTGCCGAGGGCACGCTTACTGTATATCTTTGCACCGCTGATAGTTTCCTCTATCCAATCGTCCACGACAAGCGATTCCTTCTGTGCAAAACGCTCTATCTCGTAGCGTTGGTTATCTACTGTCTGCGTGTCGGTTGATACGCGAATATATCCGTAAGTCATAGTTCAACACTCATTGCTGTAATAAGTTGGTTGGTTAATAGCCCAAAGTTCAAATCTTGTGACGGATGAGGTTTTCGACTCCTCGACCTCCGGGTTAACACCCCGGCGCTCTTACCATCTGAGCTAATCCGTCATTTGCGGGCAACTATCCGTCACGGCCTCATTGCCCTTCTTAACGGTTATCCAAATTTGAGTTCATTAAAGATCATTTTCTTCGGCGATATATTTCTTATAATAACGTATGACGGTATTTCTACTCATATGCAGCCTATTCGCTATGCGTCTGAAACTCATTCCGGAGTCTTTCCATATCCAAATCTTATCCTTATAAGGGAAGCACTTATAACTTTCTTCATCCGCCCCCCCCTCCGGACGACCTAACTTCCTGCCTTCTGCCTTCAGACGCGCTAACGCTTCCTTGGTACGCATCGATATCAGGTTACGCTCTATCTCTGCCGAGAGACCAAAAGCGAAGGCTAATACCTTTGCTTGGATATCGTCGCCGAGCCGGTAGTTATCCTTTATCGTCCAGACTTTACACTCTTTCTTCATGCAAATAGAGAGGATCTCCATAATCATGAACAGGCTACGTCCGAGACGCGATATCTCCGAGCAGATAATCAAGTCGTCCTTCTTTACCTTCTTAAGCAGCGGTCCGAGTTTGCGCTTATCGTAGTTCTTGGTTCCGGATATGGTTTCTTCTATCCATCCGTCGATGTGTAGATCGTTCCGTTCACAGAACTTCTCAATCTCGAAACGCTGGTTTTCGACCGTTTGCTTATCACTACTTACTCGAATATATCCGTATGTCATATTACCTTAAAGCTATTCAAAAGTTCCTGAAGTTCCTCGATGTACTCGGTTTTATTCCATCCCTCCAGCTCACATACTGCGATATCTGCTTGTATCCATGAAAGGAGTTTGCACTTCTCCTCTTCTCGGCACATCTGATTGAATGTGTGCCTCATCTCCGGACTGGCGTCGATGGGTATGGTCCAATTACCTCTTAAAGCCATGCTTCACATCTCTTTCCTTAGTAAACATATCAATACCTCTTGCTGTCCGGACGCGTGCGGCAACTTGATAAACCTCCTGCCGGTACCAACTTCGAGCCTTCATTTGCTCCGGATAGTTTGTGACTATCCTTTCGGCCTGGGCGTATATATCATTCAAGCTCTTATCCATCACTTCAGATATGGCTCAACATACTTCTGCATGTACTTATTCCGGATCTGAATAGCCAGGCGTGTCATCGTCTGACCCTGCAGAGCCATCGATACCGCGCGTGTAGAAGCGTTGAACTCTCGTGCTAAAACTTCTACATATCCGCGTGGGGGAGGCGGCACGAATCGGCCGGTTGCTCCGGATGATTTCAAAAATTCGACTGCAGGCATATTCTTCACCGGAGCCTGCGTTTTCTCGTCATTATTCATAAATTTTCAATTTTATTGCGTTTTTATTTTCGTATATCGGAAAAAATTTGTATTTTTGCGCAAAATTTTTGTAACTTTTGTGCATTTATTTTTCCCTTTTCGGAAAATTCGGTGCAAAGGTACAAAAAATTTTTGATATATGCAAATTTTTGGGAAAAAAAATACTAAAAAAATGTAAATAATATGCTATTTTTAGCAAAATAACCCATTTTTAACACCAAAACTGAAGAGCTATGAATGAAAAAACTGCTGAACAACGAGAATTAGTGAGCTTGCTAAATGCTGCTCGATCGCAAGGGCTTGTGGAAAATCAAAAAGAGTTTGCGGATATGATCCAATTACATCCTGGATATCTATCCTCACTCATTAAAGGATCCAAACCTATAACGAAGCAAATGCTCAAACGAATTAGAGATGCTGCAGCTATGGCAGGAGTAATTGTTGAAGGAAACGGCAACGCTACGGCTACCGGTCCCGGATCCACAGCGCAAGTTATATCCGGAGATCTCAGCGCGCTCATCAAGGAGATGGGGGAACAGCGTCGATCGTATGAAGAGCAGCTGCGTGCAAAGGATAAGCAGATATCAGAATGTATGCAGCTCCTGAAGGATGCGATAGCTAAGTCTAAGAAATGAGCCTTGCAGATCCATTATGTACATCTACACGTACGCGTATTAGTCTCGTGCGTATTATGCGCATGAGACGGCGCGTGCCCGCACACATATGTGAGTATATGCGCGCGTGTATGCATAATATAAACAAGGAATAAATATGCGCCTTTTGCATCCATTAAATCGGCACGAATTTGGCACATAGTCTATAGAAAATGCAAAAAAGTAATTTATTAACTTATTGATAGCCAGCAAGAAACATTCATCCGGAATAGCAAAATCCCCTGCCCCTAAAATCCCCGGTTCGAGTCCGGGAAGTGGCTCAAAGCCTTAAATAATAAGGTGTAGGCCGGTGAAATGCTAAAAATATCGGCACAAAATCGGCACATAAATCTTCTGGTATGATTTTTCTTGCCTGGTTATCAATAACTGGGTAAGAAAAAAAATGCCTACAACTCCCGCGCACACGATCACCCCTTATATCCCTGCGGTCCTACGGAAAAATTCGCATGGGTATGTAATCGAGTACTACTTCTTCAATCACCTATCCGGTGGTTATGTCCGGCGTACTATAAAACTAAACAGGATCCGCAAGCGGTTCACTTCTGCCAAGGATTTCAAGGAGTACGCCACCAGTATTATCTGTAAGCTGAATGTGAAATTAGCCGGCGGCTGGTCACCCATCGGCGAGGTGGTGAATACGCGCGAGTATGTACCCATCGCTCAAGTTATTGATCAGTACATCCGGGAGAAACAAAGTTCATTGGCTAAAAACACAATGATGGCATACAGATCCTTCTGTATCCGATTGAAAAGTTGGGTGGAGAAAAATTATCCTCAATGTAACTGTGCGCTTTTTACAAAGGTAATAGCTATTCAGTTCATGGATCATATTTGGGCTGGAGATAGTGCTGTCGTAAACAAATCAAAGAAGAGTGCTCAGTGTTCCGGGCATGTGAGCGAGCGTACGTATAATAATAACCTAAAACTTGGCCGGGCGTTTTTCGCCTGGTGTATCGATAAGTGCTATGCAAAAGAGAATCCCTTCGAGACCATTAAGCCAAAGCGAGAGGCTAAAAAGAAGCGCATTCTGATACCAAAGCAGATCCGGACAAAGATAGATCAGTATTTTGCAGAGAACAATCCTGCCATGCGAATTGTTTGCCGGCTGGTATATACTTCTCTCTTGCGGCCGATAGAAGTATCCCGTGTGCGTGTGCATCAGATCCTATATGATAAATCATGCATCTACATGCCGTTCGATCAGACAAAGAATGGGAAAGAGCGCTACGGCCGAATCGATAAGGATCTCGCCATGATGCTGCAGGAGTATCTTCATGGAGCATCTGCCGCTGATTATATCTTCAGCGATGGCACATGGTCCTATGGGTCCAAACAGAAAAACTCCCACGCGTTCGGTAATGCATGGGAGAAAATGAGAGAGGATCTGAATCTTCCGGAGGAATATCAGCTATACTCTCTCCGGGACACCGGTATCCATGATTTGCTAATCGATGGAGTTGTAGATCTCGATGTGATGCATGCGGCCGGCCACAGTGACCTCACAATGACTACCCGCTATGCAGATCACATCGACGAGGGTATGATTTCGCGCATTAACAATCAAGCTTCCGGGTACTAAGGAATGACTTCACACTGTCGCCACATTCCTTAGTTATCTTGTTACACATCGCCGCGATTGGCCATGTTATCCAATGAATTCTGCGCTTTTATCGCGCGAATGAGCTCTGTAACATACCTGCCTCCTCCGTGGCTTATAATCCACTCATGCACATCATCAGCCACAACGTACTTGCGCGGCTGTCCTTCGTTCTTTGGTCTTCCTGCTGCCATATCAGAACTATTTTGCTTCGTTAGACATTGAATAGCAGTAACCGTTGCACAGGTTAACCGCGTACTCGTTACCGGCCTTGCTTTTTACAATTTCGTAGCAATCTTTGCTCTCGACATAATCACGACCAATAAAGGTGCCTGTTTTGTCGTAGAAAGCACGACCATCTGCTAATTCGATGATGTGACGATTGAAGCAGTTGGGCATAGGGGTTTCACCAACCTTTGCTCCGATTCCGTTTGCGTAAGTGTAGTTTGCCATAATGATTACATTTTAGATGTTAGACATGTTTGTTTTTTAAATCCACTGCAAAGGTACAAAAAATTTTTGATATATGCAAATTTTTGGGAAAAAAAATACTAAAAAAATGCACTTTTATTCAAAAAAGCGCATTTTTTCATATTTTTAGTGTAAATTATGTACTATTTACCACCAGATAGTAGATTTTGTAATTTCTGCTTCCATCCGGACATCTTCTCGCGGATCTTACCTCTGATGTCGCGTACGGACTCCGGAAGGATCTGCTCGGATACCTCTTTCGCTCGATCGTGCTTCCGATTGGATAAGATCTGCTCTTCAGTCACGCGAGTCAGCATCTGATAGATCATGCGTTTGCATAGCGATAGGCGATTCATATCATTCACTCGCTTACACTCTCCGATCAGTACATGATGCGGAAATAGCTGCGCAAATAGCGCAAGATCCTGTGCAAAGTATTTCTCATCGGCCAACCGGTCCTTGATCGCCTGGCGTTCTGCGATTGTGTAGTTAGTCATATTGTTTGTGCAATTAGATTAGCCGTTTCTTAAACTCAAACCATAGATCTTCCGAGCTCTTCTCCTTGGTGGGTTTGCCGGTTTCTGCATCATAGATGGTGCCAGGATTCCACCCGATAATTCCAGGGCACAACTTCCGGCTGGCGTCGTAATGGCGGATCACGCGCTTCGAGGGGATGTTATACTTAGCCATGATCATCTTGGCTACCTTAACGGCGTTCTCCACGGCTTCGTCTGTGAAGTACCATCCGGAATGGTTCGGAACCTTTGGCGTGGTGCCTTCCTTCAGGTTGCTGCAGATCTCGATACTTATGGCATTCCTGTTAGTTACATGATATTTTCCCTTTCCATCGCCTACGGCCCAGCAGTAGTAGTTCTCCGGATCCGGATTCACCTGCAGCATCGAGTCGTCATCCACGACGAAGTCGGCGCTCGCATTTCTATTCAGGAATACGTTGCGTGTCTTCGTTTCGGCATTGCCGGCCGAAGAACTTCCGGCCGTAAAGTGTATCACAAGATACTCGATCGTCCTGCCATCGCTGTGTGTGATATGTTTGCTTATCGGGTCGTATATCACGTCATCTCCCAGTACGGAGTTGTCTTGCGGCTTGCCGGTCTTGGCCATGGCTGCCCAGGTCTTATCTCCTACGATGCCATCGGCCGTAAGCCCGTGCGCATTCTGCCATTGTTTTACCTTACCCTCCGTGGTTGGGCCAAAATCACCATCCGGGCGGCATCCCAGAATCTTCTGCAGGGCTTTTACCTGGTCGCCCTTACTACCTCTCTTCAGTAACATATTCTCAATAATTTAGATTCTACAAGAACGGCACGAAACGCCGAATCGTAATAATATATGGTGAAGTGGCCGGGAATTTCTCCATAACCCATGCGGCCAGCTTCAGGAGTAATAAGATAGCCGTGATCCAGAACCAAAAACTGCAGAAGCGGTCGTATGACGTTCTGGAGTTCTTCACTGCCTGCTCGTAGTCTGACTGCCACCGGCTACACATGATATCAAGGCTGTCGGAGCGATGTTGGTAGTCGGATGCAAGCGCCCGATAAAAGTTTGTACTATCGCGCTGCTCATGGTGCGATTCTCTGTGTTGTACTCCGCTTACATTAGTAGCTTCTCCGCTCTTGGCGTTATAGGTTCCACCGCCTTGGCCAAACTGGATAACCAGATTTGAACTATCGACAATCATAACATGATGCTCAATGATGCACACACTGTCACGGTAAATCCATACGATACTATCTCTATAGTTAATAACGGTGGAGTCATGCCAGTTGATTTGCTCCTTGACTCGAACCGAGCGACATCCGGATGCGAGGAGAATGTATAACGCAATAATCGCAAATAGCGATATGTTCAATACGTAATAAATGATTGGCTTCTTCATAATGCTATTAAATTTCGTGATCTTCAGACGATGTGTGTCTGTTAAAATCTGCTATCAGGCGCCCGTGCTTAGTGTAGATAGTTAATCCAGGTGTCCGATATATCACCGTCTCATCACTCATCGAAGCCATAGTCGGTTGGATTGAACGGCTCATCGATACTATGCACGCGACAGTATTCCTGCTGAAGCCCTTTGAGAGTTTCTACAGGTGGGACGGCGGGGAAAACTACCTCTCCTACTTTGCTTAATCCACTACCCGGTATCGGCTCAAAGCCGAAACGAAATAACACGCCCTGCGGCAAAGCGGCTTTACGCGGCGCATTGCAGGGCACTACATTTTGATTTACTACGGTATTCATATCTAAATTGTTTATATTGTTTGTCTATTTCTTCCATTCTGCTTTTACATATAGCAGCCGGTTTATATTCCGGAAATAGCTGGCATACCAAATGATTCTTCTTTTCTACAAAGTACAGATATTTACAGAAATCGCTACTAAGGACCATGTAGGCAAGCATCTTCTGCTGATTAAACGATGCAGTGTGGCACATCATTCCGGTGTAACTATTGATTGAGCATAACAGACGCTGTGCTGATTCTGCAGACGCGCCTTGTTCGATAGCTCGATGGATTTTCCCTTTACATGCTCTAATCGTGCGATCTGCAGTGTATATGCGATTGGCAAATACATACTTACCGCAAAAGTATGCACCATGTCTTACTGGTTGACAGTAGAACTTCGTCGGATGTAATGTGAGCTGTATTCCGGATAAGATCCATGCAGATGCTATCCGAATAGCGTTCACTAAGCAGGCGTCGCGTACCACGGCCGCCATGTCATCAACAAACTGGACAATCCTTACTCCTGGTATGAATGACAGGATCATTCCCCAGATAGCTGATATCATATTGGCTATGAGTTGTGAATAAAAGTTACCTATGGGTAATCCCTTTCCGGAATTGTTGCGTAACGTCTTATTCTTTGGGACCTTGTTTAATAGTGCAAGCGGGCTGTGTATATAGCATCCATCGGCCGGGTCGTTTGTAATGAGCGCATGTAGTAGCTGAAGCATCTGCTCTACTTCGTCATCAGAATAGCCTTCCGGTCGAAAGCGATTGCAAAACTGTACAAATGTATCAAAGGACATTTGTCTTGCGAGATTCATAAAGAATCCCTGGATATCCATCGTGATCACCATTCCATCCGGCATCTCACGCATCCATCTCTGGAGCTGTTCGGCGGCCGTCTGTGCTGATAATCTCGGTCGGTTTCCGTGACTGATATTCCCATTACTTGTGTGCAGACTCTCTGTGACCTGCAGTATGAACGGTGCGATGAGATGGTGAATGATCCTATCTACGTACATCGCTGCAAATACCTCTCGGAGCTTCGGATATGTAAGCGCAAAGCATACGCTCGGATCCGGTTTGTACGTTTTGGATATCAGTCTATATGCAAGATCGTATATTCGCGATAGGTGAAAGTGATATCTGGTCGCATTCATCCTATGGCTTTTGTGTGTAAAACATTCCTCCTCTGCGGTTAGTAGCTGATTCGCTTCTCGTTCTAATTCTGCAACCGGGACAACAGCGTAAGTGTTGTTCTTGTTGTTGTTGTTAACATTCGCTGACGGAATTGTCACATACCATGCGTTGTTGGCATTGTTCTGCTGGCACGTCCACGTGTTGCCCGTCGGCAGAGTGCTGTGATTGCTATGTCGCTCTGGTGATATAACTTGCGGACTTTCGTCTTCATCGCAAGTGGCGACACCATTATAATGAGTGAGCGCGCTCGTCTTCATCCTTGGACTTGACGATTCTGACCCTCTTGCGCGTTAGCGTTAGCAGACGCGTATAAGCATTGCTCGATATCGTCACACATAACGTCTAACTTTGCGCAAAAATCTTTGCTCCATCCATGCATTAGCATCACCAGGTAGATATCCGCTTGGATCTCTTCGAGCGTATCGGTGGCGCGCTTCAGATAATCTTTGCCTCTGGCTTGCCGAAAGGCCTGGATATACAGCCTATGTGCCGTCTCGATCGTGGAATCAAGAATGGAGTGCTGTATATCTCGAGGTGCTTTCTTCTTGCCATCAAGAATCATCTCATATAAGAGCGTGCATTTCTTGATGATGGGTCTCTCTATGGCTTTTCTGCTACTATTCCGCATTGGAGTGAATGACTTACTATTTGTCGTGCGTCCGCACGGCTGGAGGTTTCACCTAATTTATAATGCTGCAACCGGGACAACAGCGTAAGTGCCGTTCTTGCCGTAGTAGTTAACATTCGCTGACGGAATTGTCACACACCACGCGCTGTTGGCATAGTTCTGCTGGCACGTCCACGTGTTGCCCGTCGGCAGAGTGCTGCGATGCAAGAGCGATAAAAGCGTATTGATCTCCGAATAATACACATACATCATCAATAGATGATTGATAGTAGGGAGAGTATATTGACGCTCATCGCCATCGTATGCTTTGTAATCCCATGCGAACTCGGCAGCGGGTGCACCTGTGATATTATTAGCCACGCGAGGCACAACAAACCTACGAATGTATGTGACTCCATCCCAATAATATGCCTGATTAGTAGTATTATCTGTTTCGTCGTTCGTTACCACATACACCTGTTGATCGTACATAAGGTGAATCCCGCTTGCTTCCATCTCTGCCTTGGTAGCAAACCGCACACATCCATACTCACTGTAATCCTTGTCCGGATCGGACGGATCATAGTTCGTATGCGGCAACTTCTCCGGATTATAGAATAGTAAGATCCGGCGAGTGTTCTCGTAAGACTCAAATATCAACGAGTTCATCAGCACATTCAGGAACGAACCTGTTTGTGCGCCATATAATCCGGGGACGCTATCGGTCGTATTAGCCCATGTTTTTGTAGAATACCCCGTTCCTGCCACCAAAGGCAGACCTATCACAAATGATTGATAAGGTGTGATAACTGCCGGCTGGGCCGGTTCCGGCGTAGTACCATGCTCGTCAATGTATTGTTGCCACTCGACGGCTGAATAGCGAGTGCCGGACTTGCCCATGAGGCATATATCATGCGAACGCGTGCCTATCATGCTGACAAGTTGCGCAAACTGCGAGAATGGTGTATCGTCCGCAATGACTGCGCCCGCATTTCGCAATGCTGCTGTGATGGCATTTATGCTTGTGAGAAGTAGCTGGCACTTCTCGGCTGCAGTAGTTCCTACCACTTCACGGTTGCACAGATCTAACTTAGCTTTGATATTAGCCACTAAATCTGTCTTATCGACATTTGTCATGGTCCATTCTTTAACAGAATTAACGGCCATGAGTACCAGATCTTCAGCCATACCCAATGTCATGGTACGGTCTGCGTTGTAAGCATCATTCATTGTTTTATTCGATTGGGGTTAGTATTGTTGCTATTCGGCTTTGCATGTGCGTTTTGAACGCAGCGTATTCCGCACTTGTGGCCTGGATTGCTTTACCGGCTGCATTCTTAAACAGCTCCGTGATAGTGGTCGGCTCCAGTTCTTCGTAGGTGAAGATCTGCATCACTACTTCGGTGCCTAACGGATTATAGACATCGTGGATACCGGTAACGCGATAATAATGACCGGCCTTCCACAGGATATACGATATCACTCCGGATATCTTGTTTTCCGACTCATCGTACTTCAGATCGGTAGCCGTTGATGATACGGTTTTGGCTACAGCCAGATCGCCTACCGTTGCATCGTACACAGTAGGTTTAATGATATCGCCTACTTTATACTCTTCAGAGTGTTGCGATCTTATATCGATGCTATCCTCTACGACAAAATCGCCATCATCGAGGATCCCGCAAAAACCGCTGGATCTCTCTGCTGGTAAGCCGGTATCAGCTATATCCTCAATGATGCAGCTGCCGGCCGTGTCTCGGAGATCATCTCCCATGTCGATTTTGATGGTCAGTTTGTCGCCTAACGTAATCGATGGCGTGCTGCTATCGAGCGTGATAGTCACCTCTCGGTTCGCGCTGTTGTATACTACAGTGCTAATGTTAGTCTTCTTCATCGAACTGGCTAACACTGCCTTCTGTGTCTCATTGATGATCACTCGTACATTCTCGACGGTGATGGCCGAGAACTTTGCCGGTACGTCATACAGCACAACCTTGTGCTCTGACGCCCAATAATTGGTATATACTCTTTCCATATATCTTATTGATTAAAGACCTGCGCACGCAAGGTCGTAAACTTCCTGCAGTTCTGCTTTCGATACAAAGATAAACTCTTCCCATTCTCCCCACGCCTGGGTATTTGTCTTCTTCCTGAATTGATATCCGGAGCGGTTGGATAGTGTCTGCGTGATTGTGACTCGGCGCAATCGAGATGCTACAGATCGCTCAATAACGAGAGTGTACCAGTTAAAAACTCTGGCCATAGCGGTTACGGTGGTAACGCATACGCGATAGATGCCCTCGTCTGTGTATTCGTCTAACTCACTGAGGCTATTCACATAGATAGTGTTATCTATCGGCTCGCCGGTCATATCCACGAACTCATCATCCTTGTAGATGTAGAAGTGGGTGCTGTCATTAGTAATATAGATGACATTCTCCTTTGCTTCAGCCTCGGTCCATGCGCCATCCTGATACTCCTTCAGCAGGTTGTCTTCAGAGTCGATGTACATGTCACCGGCCGATGGATCTTCCGGAGCTACGTCTGAATAAGTCAGTACGCTTATGATCTCTTTGTCATCGACCGGCTGCAACTGTGCCAGGATATCATTGATCGCTTGTGTGATTACTCTATTCTGTACGGGATGTAAGGATGTGATCGACAGCTCATCGTCGATCTGATTCAGGTATTTCTGAATATATGCCATGACGGTGCCGAAAGGCAGTGCCATGATTTTACCATCCTGCGCGGCGGCGATAAGGATCTTATCACCATTCTCCGGAGACACTTGCACCGGATACTGTGAATCATATAGAGCCATTTTCTTGTATGGTGTTTGAGTTGTTATCCAAAATTAAGTTACCGCTGTTATCCTGGAGCAGGCCGGCGCGGTTGCTCGGAAGCGGATGTACGGTACGGTTCGGCTTCTGGAAGCGTGTCTGCTTCAGTACTTCGATCGTCATCTCAAAAGTCTCCGGTTCGCGCTGCTTAACGGCGTGCTTGGCGTCGGTAGTGATAAGTACCGGCACCCACTCGCCGTCTATCTTGATACTTACGGAATCGCTCGTAAGCATATCCATCAGCGCAATGATACGCGCCGGTGTCAGATATCCGGTCTGCAGGCTGTATTTTGTGGTCACGGTACGGCGCTTATAGGATCGGTTCGTACTGTTGACGGTTTTTGACGTGATGTAAGGATCCTGATCCTCCACTTCGGATATATCCTGCAGCTCGCCGGTAAGCAGCAGCGCCTCACGCGCTCCCATGCTATTAGTCCATCTTATCAGATAGGACTCATCCGTGCTCGGATCATCCTGGATAGATATGGAGTTGATCAGGAACTCTTCGTTATAATGGTAGTATAGCATCAGAATGTTCGCGTCTGAATAAATCTGGAACCGCGAAACGGCGTCGCCATCAAGCCATATACCGAAAAGGTTAAATCTTCCGGATATCGCGAGTATTTTGCTGTCGTAATCTTGTTGGTCAGCCTGTCCGTTATCCGTGTCGATGTGAAAATCATCGTATTCGTTGGTTATGAACGCAAATATCTCTTCCATCGCCTGCAGCTCTGAACGGTAGAAGTGCAAGGATCCTTCCTCTTCTCCTCGAGCTAATAAGAACGGGTGTTTGTTGGATGGCATGGCTCCTGTAAGCGTCAGGCCCCCGGAAGTGCCCGGAAGGCAAAGATGCTCCGTGCTATCCAGCTCGGACGCGGTTCCGTCGATATGAGTAAGCTGCACGGTAGCATAGCCGTATATCTCTGCATCGCGATAAATGAAGACATGATATCTTCCGGTGTACGCCTGGATGATATCGGTCAAATCGATACTGAATCTGTTTTCGTCTTGATCTCCTTTCTCTGGATAGCAAACCAGATCGACGGTGATATACTCGTTACCGGGTCTGGAGTCCGACTCTACACCAAGCTTGAATTTAAAGCTCCGCGGCGCATTGGACGTCGGATCCGTGTCGATGACTAAGTAGGAAACGCCATCGGCTGCGAAGCACACACTTGCCGGTTTTTTGCTAAGTATTACTGCCATAGTTTTTTCTGTTTTGTTGTGCAAAGGTACTGCTTTTTTTTCAAATATCAAAAGACACGATTTTACGGCTTCCTTCCGGCTATAAATTCGATGGTCACATGCTGCTTATCGCTATTCTCGAGTTCGTACTGGAGTTTGGCCGGCCAGCACAATCGACCTTGGATTATGTAGGGTGTTGTGAAGTCAAACTGATTCACATCGACTGTCTTCATTACGGTAGTGATGGTAATACGATCACTATTCTCTGCGATGATATTGTACTCGGTGTTAAACTCCTTATTACATTGGGTTGTATTGATATATAGCTGGTCGTACTCTTCCGCTTCCGGAGACTGCCTGGACCATACTTCGATGTTGTCAATAAGGATGCTATTATAGATGGATTCCATAATACTTATGCCGGTGTTATGCATCTGTATGCACACTCCAAATGCGAGTGGGCACTCTGACGTTTTGGTCTCGTCTATGTCGCCTCCACGCGTGGTGGTAGTGCGCTGGCACACGCCATCCAGTTCGAAGCTAAAGCATTCTCCATAATCATAATCCATAGTTGTAGGATCCATACCATTTTCAACGCAGTATCCATCACGAAGAGACTCACACCATGAGTCATATAGATATTCCGGAGTTTTAATCTTATCCATATCGTCGATAGGCATGTGATCCGGAGAAGAGTTAAAGGTAATTTGCTTATCGCGCATAGCCCCTAATTTGCGGGTCTTCGAAAATAGCTTCAGGATCTTCTCTGTGAACTGCATTTTGACAGTTTTATTGTCCGGCTGCAGTATAAATACCACGCCGAATTGCGCCTGCACGGCCGATATGAACTCCTTGGCGCTTACTTCCGGAACCAATGCGCTGTATGGCATGTATCCGGGATAGATAGCGTCCATGGTGTTATTAAGCACTACGATCTGATTCCATTTCACCTCGAGTCCATCAGGCCAATACGGCCAATATGTACCAAAGTCATAATTTAGCGTATATCCCAGATAGTTGAATATCTGCTTAATGACGACATCTAACCGTAAGAATCCGGTACAGTATAGGTGTTTATTTTTGTTCTTGTAACCTACCATCCATGTACTTGTACTGTGATCATAGACTCGCGGTTGTTTCTTCCCGTAGCACTCGGTTGTTGTGTACCATTCAAACTCGGATTTTAGACGTACCATTTTATAGGTGTCTTCGCCGTAGGTTTTTTGTAGAGTCATTAACTCCTCATGTAAAGTTCTGTCTTCCGCATTCCCCGTTACATAGCGATTAACACATGCCGGCTCGTTTAACCATCCGTCTTTTGTATTCATGGCGGCTACAATAAAGTCGTGATTCTTCAGCCAGTTGTTTAAGTCATCGCCATATGTATAAGGTGGGACCATATAGTCATAGAATTGTGCTATGAGCTGCGTGCGGTAATACTCGATATCATCAAGGAGACCCGGAATGTTTCCGAAATGCATATCGGCCATCGCCTGCGGTACGGTCACGGCATCCAGCTTACTCCAAATATTCGACTCATTGAAGTACAGTGTAGCCTCGACGGCCTCATCTGAGCATCCGGAGATGCACATGGTGGCCGCTTTCTGCCAGCTACCCTGCGTCACTATCACGGAGATATCCGGAATGGCCCGGATGGCAGCTTCTTCAGAATCGTAAATATCGAGATGATCCGGGAACTGCAGAAGCTTCCGGTTTTTATGCGTCAGCGGTAAGGATACCGGTAATGACATAGATCCGGTCTTCGAGAAGATCGGGCTGGCCATCTCTATATTTAATTTGAGATCGAGCGGTAAATCAAACTTGCTACCGGTCTCTAACAATGCGATGATCATGATAAACTTCCTTTTGCTTTGATGTTATCCATTTTCTTCTCCGTATCCTTGAACTGGTAGTAATTGAGATCTGCATGGAGCTTTTTGCTCTTCATCTCATCTACCTGATCTGCTAGGCTCTGAATGATACCTAATACCGACTCAGATACGCCTCCGGTGTCGGTATAACCTCCGTCAGCGAATCCATGCACGCCGGCGCGGCCGTGTTTACGGCTCTGGCGTACGCCCTCGATGGAGCGTACCATGGAAACTACAGACGGGTTCCGGAGTTCTGCCTGGCTTACGACGTACTCGCCTTTGTGTACAACGCCTGCCGGCTCATGCACGCCTCCGTCGCCGGTATAACCTCCGTCACTGTATCCACGGCCACCGGCTTGGTATTCCGGCTTGATGGTAGTAACGGATTCGGCACTGCCTTCATTGATTCCGGATGAACCTCCGGATCCTGTGCTCTCGAGTGTCTGATTCTTGATCTCGTCACGCTTAGCGAGGATGTTAGCCTCCTGTACCCCGGCCAATCCGAGCAATAAAGCGGATAGGATACCGGCGGCGATAGGACCGGCGATAGGACCAAGCGACATACTGGTAGCCCAGACGGTAGCGATACCCATTGCGGTATTCACCCATAACTGCGCGCTCTGGATGGCCGCGTCGGCATCGGCCTGTTTCTTCTTCATCTCCAGTTCCTTCTCCGCGTATTCCTGCTCGATGCGCTCGCGCTCTTCGTTATTATCACCCACTAAGGCTAACTCCTTCTGCTTTTCGGCCTCGAGTTTGCTGAACTCCATTTCGAAAAGCTGCTGTGATACCTGTGCAGCGCTCGATAGTACCTGGTTCACTACGCTGCCGATCATCTGAACGTGCGCCTGGATGGCTTGGCCTACATTGGCGAATCCGGCTTCACTCTGCGCCTGGAACTGTTGGATAGCACCCATCGCATTCGCAAAACTGCCTAAGAGCTGGCCACCCAATGTGTCGCCGCACGCTTCGGCCGTCTCTGTTAGGATATCGCGTAACTCGCCGGTAAACTCACGCGCCTCTGATAAACGATCCTGCAGGGTCTGATTGAGTGATCGCGTCGCTTCGGTCACGGCTTTGTTCGCCTCTTCGACTACCTCGGCATCAAGATCCTTCACCGCTTCAGCATAGATCTTTTCAGCAGCTACGCGTGCCAGTGCGTACGTCTCGGTGGTCGTGTT
>Ga0256407_10001857_pt1 | contig 42440 bp, 34 predicted proteins | sample RumenRJG_04DNA_FD_193489 | JGI IMG/M metagenome (GOLD analysis project Ga0256407, IMG submission 193489) | Bovine rumen microbial communities from Lethbridge, Alberta, Canada - RJG_04 | ecosystem: Host-associated > Mammals > Digestive system > Stomach > Rumen | place: Canada: Alberta... | reverse complement strand
CCCTGCTTCCGGCGAGGACGGGTGTGGGCAGAGCCCACAAAAACAAAACTATCTACAGTTTTCAAGGTTCAATGGAGCCTTTTTCTTTTGCTCACAGTTTTCATAGCTTACTTGACACTACCAATGTTTATGCAAATTTTTTGCTTTATCGAATTATGTGGTCAAAAAAAATCACTGTCCCTCGGCCAGATGCTCTGGTAACCATATCACCTTGTCAAGCCATCCGCTTTCTCCTTCGTATGCATATATGAAATGCATTCATTTGTCATAATCATCACTTTTTGCCATCGCATTCTTGTGCCAGAAAGTGAAATTCTCCGGTTCCTCGACACACCATACCATAAACCTTTGAAGTGCTTGCTCCAGACTGATCCCATGCTTATATGCGACGATTTTCTCCAGTTCATCTTTTACAACTTCCGGCATCCTGACGCATATCATATCCTCTTTGGGACTCGTAACAACTATATCGCTCGGAATCTTCTCTACCCCTGTGTTATCAAAATTACAGGTTCAAAATCATCAGGCAGACCAGGATATTCTAAAAACATCTCCATGAATTGCCTGATACAATGTGTTTCCCATTCAAGGCTGTCATAATCAGGCCAACAATGATATGTATAATCAGCTACTGAATGAGGAGTTATATCATATCCTTCACAATCTTTCTGCGGTTTAGGCGGCCCAAACTTCATCTCATTTTCTAACCTCTTAGCATAAGTAACCGGAGTAAGCACATCGGAGAAACCATCAAACCAACTATTCTCATCTTCTGATCTTTCCAAGTCTTCTAATAGAACATATCCTTTTTTGATGTAATTTGACGCGCCTAATTCATGGTAAGGAAGTATATATATCCAGCCACCATATCTTCCATATTCTTCTTCCGTAAAATAATTTTCATAAGTTTCAGGCTTTAATGCAGTTCTAAGCTCTTCAGAAACTTCTTCAAGCTTTGCTTTTTCAATTACTCCTTCGTTCTGATCCCATATGTGTGAAGTTCGGGATTTGCATAGAACATCATAATACTTACCCTTATTATCATATGGCCCGAGAGGATAAAGCATTTTAGTCTTTTTATTTCTTGTTGCACAGTAAAAAGAAATATACCACGACATCTGATCATCTCCTGTATTTTATTAGGAATGTAAACTATTTTTTATATCTATCTTTTTATATTCGCCGGTCTTAGAATCAATAACGATCATTGCCGACTCTCCGATCTGGGTTCCGTCACGATACGTAGAGAACACATCCGTTGATATGATCCCATTTTTTTCATATATTCCCTTAACCGGTGTATGGCCAACGACCTGCTTATATAAATCAGCTCTGAATATCTCCCTCGTCTTGTACTGCGGTCTGAACCATAGTGGAGACTCGTCATTCCACAGACGATCATATGAAGCATCATTTACTGCGGCTATAACATCATCTATATTCGCATCCAGCAGATCCACGCCAAGCCACTTCACATATTCTGTAGTAAGACCTCCATGAGAAAACAGCACATTATCAATACGATGTATTATGTTTATCCGCGAATGTTCCTGAAGGCTATTCTCCAATTCTTTAAGTTTTGCAATCACTGTCCGCTCTGCATATGGAGAATAACCCGATTCAAGCTTCCCCCAAGGATAGCTGACATCATGATTTCCATAACACCACAATGTATCCGAATATGACACCGTAAAAGCGATCGCACGATCAAATGTCTCTCTATATCGGTCTATCCGCAACTCCATATCCCAGTCGTCAGGCATGTCCATAAGGCACACAGCCATGTCAGCCTTGCCCTCTTTTAAGATAGCCTCTGCCTTGTCAAATAACCAGGTCTTCAAATGGATGTCAGGTATTACAAGAACATTCATTCTTCCATTCTGCCTCCCTTTTCTGTTTCTTCTCTACCGCCCTGTCTATCGTCTGGCGATGGATGCTCTCAATAACCGAAAGGATCCCTTCTTTTATGATCTTTCCAAGATTGATCGGAGTATAACCGCACACATTTGCCGCAAGATTGATATGCTTACATCCTTCATGGTACGGCTCCACCCCGTTATGGTCGTGGCCATGAATATTCAGGCACCATGTCAGACCGTACACCGGCTCATGCGATAACAATATCTTATCTGAGATAAAGAGCGGACCCGAATATATTTCATCAAAAAGATCCTTATATGCTCCTCTCGCATCATGGTTTCCCAGAAGCAGGATCTTTTTCCCGGCCTTGATCATCGGCACATATTTCGGATCACCTACATCCCCCAGACATACAAATGTATCACTCTTAAACACCCTTTTATTGATGATCTCCAGCTGTTCTTCCGGAGTGATCCAGTTCGGATCCACCAATTTGCTATCGCTGTCTGAGAAATGCAGATCCGAAAGAATATATACACTACCGCCTTCAGACCAATGACGGAATGGTTCATACAATGTCTTGATCATTTACATTCACCTGCTCTCCAAAGAAATCTATTACCTGCTTCACCGAAACAGGAAAGAAGTTATTGGCATCTACGCCAACATCATATCGTCTGATGCCTTCTGCTCGATTTTTTTCATTATATTCCATGCGTGCATGGATATGACCGTGCAGCTGGTATCCTCCGCTGCTCTTCTTCGGCCAGGACAACATCGGATAGTGCATCAGCGCAAAGTTGCGTCCTTCCACAGAAATCTTCATAAAATCCTGAATATCCGCAAACAGCCGGGAATCATAATTCTTATCATGATTCCCTTTGATCAAATACTTCTTCCCATTCAGCTTCTTTATAAGATTGTCTGCCTGCTCCATCTTCATATGATGGCAGATATCACCCAGGATATACACCGTATCGTCCTTATGAACGACGGAATTGTAATTCTGGAGGAGAACCCGATTCATTTCCTCGACCGATTCAAAAGGCCTGTTCTGCATCGTAATGATCCCTCTATGTCCAAAATGCATATCTGCGGTAAAATAAACCATTCCTATCCACTCCCATCCATCAGTTCAACAACCGCTCTTTCGGCTCCTTAACCAGAATCCAAAATCCGCTGACCCTATTAAGAATTTCTTTATCTTTTTTCTTTTTTTTCAGTACCATTATTAACTGATAATCATCCGGCACATCCTCCTCTTGTCATTTTATTATCGGATAACTCTTTTGTCATTGAACTTGTGGTACAAAATTCGATACGCTATACATTACTTTTCCTTTACGTAAGCAGATTTAATAGTCTATATTCACCTTTACGAATCCTGGACAATTCATGATATTTCTTATAACCTTTTCATGTGGTCATGGACTTCCCGTCAGGACAAAAGCATGATTTCCTTGATCATTTTCTCTATTCCTTTAATATCCAGGGGACTTCTCTCAGTTTCATATGTGACTAGCAGGTTCCTGCCGACGTAGATGCCATGTTCCCTGTATTCATCCAATTTCAACAAACTTTTAATTCTGTATTCTTCATCATTCAACATTCCAAAATGTTCAAGATATATCTCTTCTTTTGTGTTTGTCTTCAAAAGCGTAAAGTCCGGATATCTTACCTTCCCGCGGCCAAGATTGAGTGGTTTCTCATAATGATACGGAATGCCAAGTTCATACAGCATATCTGCCAATATTGCTTCCGACTTGGAACGCACCTTTTCCCCTCTTCTGGTATCATATATTCTCATTTCCGGCATAAAAGGGTTCGGCTTGAAGGCCTTTGATTGCCATTCTTTTGCGTAGAGCATGTCTGTTAGAATGTATGGTTTAATCAGGACTCTTCGATGCTCGGAAAGTTCATCATAAGCACTTTCCGCATTATTTTTTTCTAATTGCCGAATAATCTTTTCGATCTTATCAAGTTCTTGCCGGGCTTTCCTCAGAAACTGTCGGTTATATTCTTTCTGAGCAAGAGCTGCCGCCAAAGCCCTCTGCTCTTTGTTCAGATAGCTTTCCGGCAAGTTTTTGTCCTCGTGTGTTTGGAAAAACCGGACGCGTCCGTTTCCCGGGGAGACCCTTAATCCTCCCTCAGGAAATGAGCCCTCGTCACGCTCAGCTGCTGCTATTGCCTTTCTTAGCATGCTGCTTCTGGCCTTCAACTGTTTTATTATTCTCTTCATATAACACTTCCTTTCAATAGATTTATGAGATTCTGTACCTTTGGCATTCTATATAACCACTCAAGGTACTAAATTTTGCTCCTCTGCAAGCCGGAACAAGTCAACACCGGGAAATTTGTACCCTGAATGAGCTTCTCACAAAATAAAGGTACATTATTAAACTTATATACTGTGGAATAATTAGATTTCTGTACCCGAACAGATGGGTTCCGCCCACTAAGGTACTTTATCGGCGGTGATTAAAACGCCTGAGACAATAAAAACAAGATTTCTGTACCTGAACGAATGAGTTCCATCCATTCAGGTACAGTTAAAGACTAATCACGATAATTAATCCGATATAACTAAATAGACAACATCGATAAGAAAACCAACGTAAAATCAAGACAAACTTTTTAACGTAGGGAAGAGGAGTACGTCACGAATGGCCGGAGAGTCGGTCATCAGCATGCAAAGCCTGTCGATGCCGTACCCGATGCCGCCTGTAGGTGGCATACCGATCTCAAGGGCATTCAGGAAGTCCTCATCTGTATGCTGGGCTTCGTCGTCCCCTGCTGCCGCCAGAGCATCCTGGGCCTTGAATCTCTCTCTCTGGTCGATGGGGTCGTTAAGCTCTGAATAAGCATTTGCCATCTCCCAGCCATTCATAAAGAGCTCAAAACGCTCTACGTAGTCCGGATTATCCGGTTTCTTCTTGGTAAGAGGTGATATTTCTATGGGGTGGTCCATAACAAATGTAGGCTGAACCAGGTGGTCCTCCACAAACTCCTCAAAGAAGAGATTCAAGATATCACCCTTCTTGTGTCTCTCTTCGAACTCTACATTCTTTTCCTTGGCTATGGCACGGGCAGCGTCCAGGTCCTTAATATCATTCCAGTCAACCCCTGCATATTTCTTAACTGCATCGATCATGGTGATACGTTCAAAGGGCTTGCCCAGATCCATCTCAATACCGTTATACACAATAGTAGTGGTTCCCAGGACTTCCTGTGCCACATAACGGTACATATTCTCCGTTAAATCCATCATTCCGTTATAGTCTGTATATGCCTGATAGAGCTCCATCAGGGTAAATTCAGGATTATGTCTGGTATCCAGTCCTTCATTTCTGAAAACCCTGCCAATCTCATATACTTTCTCAAGCCCGCCTACTATAAGTCTCTTTAAGTAAAGTTCCAGAGAAATACGAAGTCTTAAGTCTTCATCAAGGGCATTAAAATGTGTCTCGAAGGGTCTGGCTGCAGCACCGCCGGCATTAGCCACCAGCATAGGTGTCTCTACTTCCATAAATCCCTGGGTATCTAAGTATCTTCTGATGGCACTTATTATCTTAGATCTCTTAACAAATGTATCCTTAACCTCAGCGTTCATAATGAGGTCTGTGTAACGCTGACGGTATCTCATATCCGTATCTGTAAGTCCGTGGTACTTCTCCGGAAGGATCTGCAGACTCTTGGAAAGAAGGGTCATCTCCTCGGCATGGATGGAGATCTCCCCTGTCATGGTTCTGAATACAAAACCTTTAACACCGTATATATCTCCGATATCCGACTTCTTGAAGTCTCCGTAAGGCTCTTCACCTATGGCATCTCTGGCAACATAGGTCTGGATGTTCCCTTTAAGGTCCTGGAGATTGCAAAATGATGCTTTACCCATAACGCGCTTAAACATCATACGGCCTGCTATGCACACCTTGATAGGCTGGGCATCCATAATGGCTCTTCGCTCATTATAATCTGCCTTCTTAGCCTCTCTTGCTGCCTGCTCATCCATACCTGTGGTATCCACGGGAGTCCTGCCTGAAAGGAGCTTGGCTTCAAGCTCTTCATAAAGGGCTTTGGCCTCATCTGTATGATGGGTCACATCGTATTTGGTTATGGTAAATGGATCTTTTCCTGCTTCCTGCAGGGCCGCAAGCTTCTCCCTGCGAACCTTAAGCAGCTGGTTTATGTCCTGAACCTGTTCCTGATTATTCTTATCTCCCAAGGTGGTGCCTCCTTTTCAAACCGTGTAAATATGCTTATATACATTTTCGACTCCCCGAAGGGAGTCGTCTTAATCTCATTAATTTGCTCTCTGAATCTCAAGAACCTTGTACTTGATAATCCCTGCCGGACAATCTACGGAAACCTTCTGTCCAACCTTGGCTCCGATAAGCGCCTTTCCAAGAGGTGCCTCATTGGAAATCTTACCGTTAAGGCTGTTAGCTTCAGTAGAACCTACTATCTTGAACTCCAGCTCTTCTTTATATTCAATGTCAAGAACCTTAACTCTGCAGCCGATGCTGATACGATTCAGATCAACCTCATCCTCGTCAACAATGTCCGCATTCTTAAGGATCGCGGTAATCTCTTCTATACGAGCTTCAATATCTCTCTGCTCATCCTTGGCGGCATCATACTCTGCATTCTCGGATAAGTCTCCCTGCTCTCTGGCCTCTTTAATCTTGGCTGCAACAGCTTTACGCTGATTAACCTTAAGATCCTCAAGCTCATCCTCCAGTTTCTTCAATCCTTCGTATGTCAGGATATTCTTTTTTGCTTCCATCTTCATGACCTCTTTTTATAAGCATTCAAACTGTCAGTATCTTCCTTATGACAGCGGGATTATTATAGCGTAATCATCTTGCGATGTCAATCAATAAGTGCCATCAGGGCCTCCATGGTCTCCATCTCGTTGATGCGGCCCCGCAGTTTAGCAGAACCGGGCATTCCGGCAGTGTACCAACTCACGTGTTTTCTCATTTCCCGAATGGCTATATATTCACCTTTAAAATCGGAAAGCATCCGGGCATGGCGAAGGATCATCTCCCGCTTCTCATCCCAGGTGGGTTTGGGGAGCTCTTCTCCCGTCTCCAGAAAATGAACTACCTCCCGGAATATCCAGGGATTGCCCCTTGCGGCTCTTGCTATCATTACCCCGTCGACCCCTGTGGTATCTATCATTTTCTTAGCCGATGGCCCGTCTGTTACGTCTCCGCTTCCTATTACCGGAATGCTGACAGCTTCCTTGACACGCCGGATTATATCCCAGTCCGCCCTGCCGGAGTAAAACTCCTGCCTGGTTCTTCCGTGGACTATAACGGCCGAAACTCCTGAGTCCTCCAGCCTCTTTGCCAGGTCCACAGCAGTTATGGTGTCTTCGTCAAAGCCCTTTCTGATCTTGGCAGTTACCGGCTTACTTATGGCTTTAACACAGGCCTCTGCGATCCGTGATGCCAGTTCCGGCTTCTTCATTAAGGCCGATCCCTCCCCGTTGTTTACCACCTTCGGTACGGGACAGCCCATATTCAGGTCCAGAATATCAAAGGGAAGGTCTTCTATCCGGGCCGCCTGGGAGCTGACTATCTCCGGGTCCGACCCGAAAAGCTGGAGTGATACCGGCCGTTCCCTCTCGTCTGTGGTGAGGAGTTCTTTCGTATTCCGGTTGTTGTACATAATGGCTTTGGCGCTGACCATCTCCGTACAGACAAGTCCTGCTCCCTGCTCTTTGCATAACAATCGAAATGGCAGGTCGCATACCCCTGCCATCGGTCCCAATACCACGTTATTATTAAGTTCTACGTCTCCGATATGTAATTTCATAAATGGTCAATAATTAAATCTTGTCTTTATTTTTCTCGTAAATTATCTGCAAGCCTTTAAGGGTCAGCAGCCTGTCATACTCATCTATAACCTTGGTCTCATTTGCGATGATAGAACCCAGACCGCCTGTAGCGACTACTTTTATGTTATCAAGTCCTGCTGCCTTCTTCATCTCATTAACAATATATTCTGTCTGCCCGATCTGACCGTATACCAGGCCTGCCTGCATGCTGGAAACCGTCTCCCGTCCAAGGATGCTCTTAGGCTTCTTGATCTCGATCTCAGGAAGCTTCGCAGCCTCTCCCCACAGGGCATTAGCGGAAATCTGAATACCGGGTGCTATAACGCAGGCTAAGAACTCTCCCTTGTCAGATATAAGATCATAGGTAGTTGCGGTTCCGAAGTCAATAACTATAATGGGTCCCCCATACAGCTCGTAACCTGCTGCCGAGTCAACGATACGGTCCGCTCCTATCTGTCCGGGATTCTCCGTTACAAACCTGATGCCGGTCTCTGCTTCCCAGGTAACGATAAAGGGCTCTACCCTGACGTATTTTCTGAAACTGTTCACCAGGGCATGCATTACTTTCGGAACAACCGAAGCTATGATAACTGCATCAATGTCCTCCATTGAAACTCCCAGACTGTCCGCCATGCTCTGAAGTATAGTCCCGTATTCGTCAGAGGTTCTGGGCCTCTTCGTAGTCATTCGAAAGGATCCCATAAGATTCTTCTCTTTAAACAAACCCAGGGTGATATTTGTATTACCTACATCTACTGCCAGAATCATGATTATTCTTCCACCTCGCCCAAAAATACAACCTTATAGTATGTTACTATCGCCTCTAATAATTCCTTGTGGTCTTCCCTCATCTTCTTTATCTTGAGGTCACTGCCTATCTCGTCAAATTTGAAATCATTCTCTTTTGCCATAACTTCAAATTCCAGCTTGCCTGACCCGTCCAGCTTCAGGGTAATGATCCCGCCTATCTCCTCGGTATAGAGAACACACATGATCTTCAGTTCCTCCTTTACCTTGGTAGGCAGATTATCAAATGCTTCATTCAGGTAAAACTTCTTCTCATAGGCGCTTGCCCCGCATAAAACTATCGTTTCCTTCTCCATAAATCAAAATCCTCATACATAACTTCCGTCAGAAGCCCTGACGGATACTTCTCCGGACATTACCAGCTTTAAATACTCTCCCGTCTCTACCATAAGCTCTCCGTAGTTGGTAATGCCGCTGCATATTCCTTCATAGGGTTCATGAGGGTCATTAACCCGGACCATCTCGTTAAGATTAATTAGCTTATTGTTATATTCTGATTTAATAAACTCCAGTTTTTGTTCTTTCAGAAATTCCTGATACAAGTCTTTAAATTCCGAGGTTACAGCCTTAATCAGACCTCTTCTAATGTCTTCGTTTATGGTGACTTTTTTACAGCCCACTACCTTCAAGGCGCTCTCCAGGGAAGTGGCCTTGGAGCGAATCTCCTCGGGATACTCCATCTCCGTCAGATTAATCCCCACTCCCACATATACGAAGGTCTTTCCTATAAAGTCCTGCTTCATTCCCGTAAGAATCCCGCATATCTTCTTCCCGTTAATAAGCAGGTCGTTTGGCCATTTTATACGGGTCTGCAGGTATTCGCAGTCCCATTCTTCTTTTATGATCCGGTCTATTCCTCTGGATACTGCCAGTCCCATTAGAAGGGTTATCATGCTTACCTTCTCCGGAGGGATCTCCGGCCGAAGAATAAGGGTCATATAGATATTCTCACCCCCCGGGGAATGCCAGGTCCGCCCCAGCCGTCCATGGCCGTTAAGCTGCTCTTTTGAGATCACCAGCGTCCCTTCCCTGGCCCCGGTCTCCGCCAGGCGGACAGCCTCATCATTTGTGGAGTCTATTGTTTCGTATTCGTATATCTTACATATTTCCAAGAGTCGCCACCATCACTGCCTTAATGGAATGAAGTCTGTTCTCTGCTTCGTCAAATACCAGTGAGTTAGAAGACTCAAACACTTCCTCCGTTACCTCATTACCCTTTACTGCAGGCAGGCAATGAAGGAATATGGTGGAATCCTTCCCCGTCATATCCATCATCTTTTTATTAACCTGGTAAGGCTTAAGGAGGGCTACTCTCTCTGCTGCCTTATCCTCTTCTCCCATGGAGCACCAAACATCGGTATATACGGCATCTGCACCCTTTACTTCTGCTATGTCGTCTGAGAGCTTAATCTCACATCCGGACTCCTTTGCATAACCCTCACAAAGCTTAATAAGGTCTTCTTTTGGCCACAGGCTCTTGGGAGCTATTATGGAGAAGTTTACTCCCATCTTACCGCATCCTATCATAAGAGAATTAGCCATGTTATTACGTCCGTCCCCTACAAATACCAGCTTCAACCCCTTTAAATGACCAAAATGCTCCTTCATGGTCAGGAAATCCGCCAGAATCTGTGTGGGATGATAATCATCCGTAAGTCCGTTCCATACAGGAACACCACTATATTTAGCCAGCTTCTCAACCTTCTCATGTTCAAATCCACGGAACTCTATAGCATCAAACATTCTGCCCAGGACCCTTGCCGTATCCTCGATACTTTCCTTATGTCCCAGCTGTATATCGTCTTTTCCCAGGTACTCCGGATGTGCTCCCTCATCGGTACAGCCTATGGTAAATGCGCACCTGGTCCTTGTAGACGGCTTCTCAAAGATAAGGGCTACATTCTTTCCTTTCATTGTATCGCCGATAATCCCGGCTTTCTTTTTCTTTTTAAGTTCTGTTGCCAGATCCAGTAAATAATCTATCTCCTCAGGAGTAAAGTCCTTCAATGTTAAAAAAGAACGTCCCTTTAAATTCATCTTCCAAACCCTCCGATCATTTTAATGATGTAGACTAAACAAGTATACCATATAATTCAGTAAAATCAATAAAAGGGTACGCTTTAGACGCGTACCCTCTCCATAATCCTCTAGAAAAATACAATGGGCCCTATTACAACTCCCGGTCTTGAACCTGCATGAGCAAATCCTATGGCACTGCCCACATTGCTGATCCCTGAGATAGCTTCCTGTGCTGCTGCCATACAATCGGAACTGATATATCCTGAAGCGAGATAAGCTCCCACCTTACCTGTTATGGAAGCCGGCGGGAATTGGCCTGCCTGATAGATAACGCTGTAAATATCGTTAGGATATCTTCCGCTTCTTACCCGGTTCATAACTACGGATGCTACACCAAGCTTACATTCATGAGACTGATTACCGGCCTCGCACATAAGCAGTGCCGCCAGAAGAGATACTTCATCAGCCGAAGCCGCAATGGATGCATTAAGGGTCTTGCCTTCCTTCTTAGCCTTCTCCTTGGCTGCTGCCGCTGCCTTAGCTGCCTCTTCTGCCTTAATCTCTTTTAAGGTCTTGGCTACACCAAGTTCAAATTCTATATTTACATAATCTCTTGATATATATCCCTTTTTATCTCCGTAGGTTATCTCCACATAACCATTTACCGTCTCAGCGTTAGAGGCCAAAAGTCTCTCTCCGGTCCCTACAAGTCCCATTACTCCGGCACTGCCATCTGCCTCCTTACGAATTCTGATGGAGTTCTCCGAAACAGTAGCTACAAAGGTTCCCTTTTCTTTGGCCATCTCCGCTGCTTCCTTGCCATATAAAAGGAAATCATTGGATATATAGCCCTCAACGGATCCGGAGGCTATCTTAGTCCATTCTTCTCCCTTTTCAACGACGTCAGCAGCTCCTCCTTCAAAAAGCTTACCTATAACAGGGGTGTCTGTACCTGCACCTTCACGCACGTTAACAGAGCCCTTCTCCTTCATGACGCATTTCTTGTTCCAGTCTATTCCCGTACCGTCTTCTATAGCTTCCGGCTCGGTAATAGTAGCAGTAACAGCGCCTTCCACAGGCAGTTCTCCTTCTTCAAGTCCCGTAATGCTGAAGGCCATGGATGTACCTGCATTCAATGCTGCACATGCACTGTCCACACTGGGAACAGCTGTTAACGCTTCTTCTCTAAGGTCTTCATCGGCATCGGCGGCAAAAACCTGTGGTGTAAACACACTGTTTCCTATAGCTCCTATCGTAAGAAGGCACACAACCACAAGGAAACTCAGCGGTTTAACCATCCTCCGGCTTAACCTCATGTAAACCCTCCTCGGATATGTTAAAGTATTATTTCATGTGTTACAATTTTGTTACAAATAAAATAATACCAACTTTTTCTTTAAAAGTCAAGCAACATAAGGAAAACCCCCACTTCGGGGGGTTAATACTTTAATTTATCGTCTCTGTCTCGCCACTTCATACATTAAAACCGTGGCAGCTACTGCTGCATTAAGGGATTCTACCTCCCCTTTCATAGGGATCTTTACAAGCTTTCCGGCCCTCTTTGCCGTCTCAGGCCTGATGCCCTTTCCTTCATTTCCAATGATTATTGCGCATCCTCCGGAATAATCCTCCCTGTCATAAGGGTTCTCTCCCTGTAAATGAGCTGCATAGGTCCTGATGCCCTTATCTCCGGCAATTTCAAGAACTTCCTTCAAGTCAGCCACATAACAAAAAGGAAGTCGAAAAACCGAACCCATGGTAGAACGGATAGTCTTGGGATTATATATATCCACAGTGTTTGCCGTCATGATAACTCCGGTTATCCCGGCGCCCTCTCCTGCTCTTATCATGGTCCCTAAATTGCCCGGGTCCTGCAGGTCCTCCACCAGCAAAAGAAAGGGATCTTCTCCGGACATAACCTGCTCTATGGTATATTCTTTCTGCTTCATGATACACATAATGCCCTGAGGAGTCTTAGTATCGGATACATACTCATATACCGAATCCGAAAGGACCTCATATCCCACCTTCTCAAGCTTCTCCGTAACGGAGGGGTCATCTCCGAAATGCTCCGCAAATCCTGCCGACAGGTAGATCTTCTTAATCTCGGCTTCCGGCGCTTCTTCGAACATCCTGCGACCCTCAACTACGTAGAGTCCTTCCTCGTCTCTTACCTTTGACTTCTTAATCAGGGCACTAAGGGTTTTTATCTGTGCATTCTTTGTGCTTTCTATCATTTTTCCCAACTTGCTATACTGAAAGCAGACGGCTTATCTCATACTGGTACTTGGAAATATCCTTCTTCATATCAAGGGCTTCTTCAATATCGAGATCCACGTACTTTCCTTTCTGCAATGCAATAATACGGTTCTTCTTACCCTCGATAATTACATCAACAGCAAGGGCTCCCATAGTGGAAGCATGAACACGGTCTGTACATGTAGGTCTTCCGCCTCTCTGCAGATAACCAAGTATGGTGGCTCTGGTCTCTATTCCCGTAGCCGCCTCAATGGTCTTGGCCAGCTGGTTGGAATGACCGATACCCTCTGCATTAACGATAATATGATGGGTCTTGCCCCTCTTCCTGTTGGTAATAATATTGTTGATAATAGCCTGCTCATTTCCGTCGTAGAATTCCGGAAGGAGAATATCCTCAGCTCCGTTGGCGATACCGCAATAAAGGGCAATGTAGCCGGCATTACGTCCCATAACCTCAATGATACTGCAGCGCTCATGGGATGATGAGGTATCCCTGATCTTATCTATGGCATCCATAGCGGTATTAATGGCTGTATCAAAACCGATGGAGTATTCTGTACAGGGGATATCCAGGTCGATGGTTCCGGGAATACCTATAACATTAACCCCTCTCTTGGCTAAGGTTCTCGCTCCTCTGAAGGAACCGTCCCCGCCTATTACAATAAGGGCATCCAGACCGTGCTTCTGACAGATCTTGGCACCATGATCCTCTCCTTCTTCCGTAAGAAATTCAGGGCATCTGGCTGTCTGAAGGATGGTTCCGCCTGTCTGAATGGTATCACAAACGGTAGTAACATCCATCTCTATAAACTCTTCTGATAAGAGTCCCGCATATCCTCTTTTTATTCCTATCATTCTGCAGCCTTTGGCGATACCCACACGAACTATGGCTCGTATCGCTGCATTCATGCCGGGGGCATCACCACCGCTGGTTAGCAGTCCTATGGTAAGCTGCTTCTTTGGTGTATTCTGTTCCATGTTTTCCGTCTTTTTAACTGCCTTCTTCGCTGCCATATTCTAGCCTCCTGTTTCAGTTATATAAATCCTGTCCTCAGAGTAATCTGTAACCAATCTTTCACGTATCCCGGACCCGGCATCTACCCGAAGGTCGGCGGGAAGATTCTTCATCTTCTTTCCTTGAGCAATGTAAACCGCTACCTCATCTCTTCCCGGATACTCTTTCAGTATATCATATAATTGTGATTTGTTATCCTCATAATCATTTATTGTATCATATTTTATCCACAATTTCTTCCTTGTATCCTCAAAGGAGGTGATTTTTTCGCAGATAACTTTACCGTCTTTTTCTTCCTCAACGGAAGCCCGACCCTTAACGAATACCTTCTTTTCCATCTCTATAAGGCCCGCGTACTGCTCAAAATCTTTAGGAAACACAATAACTTCAACGGTTCCCGTCATATCCTCCAAGGTAACAAAGGCCATTCTCTGATTATTTTTCGTAAACTTGATAACCACATCGGAAATGATGCCTCCTATAACGACTCTCTCTCCGTCTTTTATTGAAGCTGTTCCTGTCTCTTCGTTTACCGCAAAGTCCAGACTGCCGGCCGTTGCTATCTTTCTTATCTTATCCTCGTCATCCTCCAGGGGGTGTCCGCTGACATAGAGCCCTGCAACCTCCTTTTCAAAGGAAAGCATAGTCCCCTTGTCAAACTCCCCTATATCCGGCATCTTAAGCTCAAACGATCTCTTATCCTCTTCCCCTGCCAGGTCAAAAAGGGACATCTGACCTGTCATCATATTCTTCTTGTCTTTATTGATGCTGTCCAGGATGCCGTTATATACATACATCATTTGTTTCCGGGTTCCCTCAAAGGAATCAAAAGCACCTGCTTTAATCATATTCTCGATAACCCGCTTATTGATATCGTACTCCGTCATCCGGCGGATAAAGTCCTCCAGATTCCTAAAACTGCCATTGGCATGACGCTCTTTAACTATATTATTGATCATATTGCGGCCTACGCTCTTAATAGCCGCAAGAGCAAATACGATAGCTCCGTCTTTTACTGAAAATGTAGACTCTCCGCTGTTAATATCCGGCGGGAGCACCTTGATCCCCATCTGTTTTGCCGCCTGGATATATCCCGTTACCTTAGTGGTGTTATCTATGACGGAGGTCATAAGGGCCGCCATATACTCCACGGGATAGTAGCATTTTAAATATGCTGTCTGATATGCCACAAATGCATATGCTGCCGCATGAGACTTATTAAATGCATAATTTGCAAAGGCTATCATTTCATCATAGATCTTGTTGGCTACTGCCTCGGAAATGCCGTTGTTAACGCAGCCTTTTACTCCTTCGGCTTCATTTCCGAATACAAAATTCCGCCTCTCTTCTTCCATGACTTTATGCTTCTTCTTGGCCATGGCACGTCGTACCAGGTCGCTTCGTCCCATGGTGTATCCCGCCAGATCCCGGACTATCTGCATAACCTGTTCCTGGTATACGATACATCCGTAAGTGGGAGCGAGGATAGGCTCTAATTGCGGGCAGTCGTATTTTACGGATGACAGGTTGTTCTTTCCCCGGATGTAGGCAGGGATAAAGTCCATAGGTCCCGGACGGTACAGGGCGATCCCCGCAATGACGTCTTCCAGGCTCTTGGGAGAGAGCTCCTTCATAAAGCTTCTCATGCCCGCACTTTCCAGCTGGAATATACCCTCTGTCCTACCGCTTCCGATATAGTCAAAGACCTTGGGATCATCATAGGTCAGAGCCTCTAAGTCTATGTCGGTTCCTTTGGCACTCTTTACGTTCTTCACGGCATCATGGATAACCGTCAGGGTTCGAAGCCCCAAAAAGTCCATTTTCAAAAGCCCCAGTTCCTCCAAGGTGTCCTTGGTGTACTGGGTAGTAATACTCTCGTCACTTCCCTTAGACAACGGAACATATTCCACTACAGGGAGCTTACTGATAACCACTCCTGCCGCATGCATGGAGGTATGTCTCGGAAGGCCTTCAAGCTTCATGCACATATCTATAAGACCCCTTACGGTCCCATCTGTCTCGTAAAGATTTCTTAGCTCCGGATTCATGCCGAGGGCCTTTTGTATTGTAATGTTAAGCTCCTGGGGGATCATCTTTGCTATCTTATCCACGTATGCATAGGGAAGATCAAGAACTCGTCCTACATCCCTTATGACTCCCCTGGCGGCCATGGTTCCGAAGGTTACTATCTGGACCACTCTGTCCTTGCCGTATTTTTTTACCACGTAATCTATTACTTCCTGCCGTCTTTCATAGCAGAAATCGATATCGATATCGGGCATGGATATACGCTCGGGATTAAGAAATCTCTCGAAGAGGAGGTTATACCTTAAGGGTTCTATGTCTGTGATCCCTAAGCAATAGGATACTATAGATCCTGCTGCCGAGCCTCTTCCCGGACCCACAGGTATGCCGTTGGTCTTTGCATAGTTTATGAAATCCCATACGATCAGGAAATAGTCCACGAATCCCATGGTATGTATGGTATCCAGCTCGTATTTTAATCTCGCTTTCAGCTCTTCATCCGCGTCGGGATAGCGTTTTTTCAAGCCCTCATCGCAAAGCTTGTTCAGATATTCCCAAGCGCTAAAGCCTTCCGGCACGTCGTATTCCGGCAGTTTGGTTACGCCGAATTCTATCTCAACGTTACATCTCTCTGCGATCTTTTCTGTATTCTCCAAGGCTTCGGGAATGTAAGGAAAGAGACTTCTCATCTCCTCTTCGGATTTTACGAAGTATTGTCCTCCCTCGTATCTCATACGGTCTTCGTCTGCAACCTTCTTCCCTGTCTGGATGCAAAGGAGAACGTCATGAGCCTCCGCGTCTTCCTCTCTGGTATAATGAACATCATTGGTGCACACAAGGGGAATCCCCGTCTCCCGGGAAATATTGATAATAACTGGATTAACCCTCTGCTGTTCGGGCATTCCGTGATCCTGAAGCTCTAAAAAGAAATTCCCTTCACCGAAAATGTTCCGATACTCAAGGGCGGCTTCCTTTGCTTTATCCGGGAGGCCCTTTAGGATATTTGAAGAGACCTCTCCCGCAAGACAAGCCGATAGCGCTATAACCCCTTCATGGTGCCTACGCAGTATCTCCTTATCTACCCTGGGTTTATAATAGAACCCTTCCGTAAAACCGGCGGATACTATCTTGCTTAAGTTGGAATAGCCTGTATTATTCTCAGCCAGAAGAACCAGGTGGTAGTACCTGTCATCCCCCTTTGAGGCTTCACGGTCAAATCTCGAGCCCGGGGCAACATATACTTCGCATCCGATAATGGGATTAATCCCTTCTGCTCTGGCTGCTTTATAAAAGTCAATGGCTCCGTACATTACTCCATGATCCGTAATGGCTGCGGATGTCATTCCCAGTTCTTTGACCCGTTTAACATATTCATTTATCTTATTGGATCCGTCCAGCAGACTGTATTCCGTATGGACGTGCAAATGTACAAAACCCATCTTTTTCTCCTTACCTTTTCCGATGGGCATATTATACCCTAGTCATTGTATTTTTCAAAGCGAAAATAATGCGGATAATGTGCCCAAAAACGGCGGGTTGCTATTGACAAACCTTTATTTTTAGGGGCTTTGTGGTCTACTACATAATGTATGAATATTTCCGTACTTTTCTGTACGGTATATATGTTGATTATTACACCCTAACATAGTAAAGTGATACTTGGAGTTGTGAATCTTTTCAATATGACAGGGATAGCCCAGCTGATTTTCAGTTTCTCTGTCAACATACCATCGCAGTCTGATTGGCAAGTTTCATGCCATTTCTGCCGGGACTTTGATTTTATTTGCTCGCCCAAGCTTTTTAAAATCGGGCAATTAGTTTCCTTAATTGCTCACCTCCGAAGTTTTGCTTGGTTCCGGCCTTTATTGTCAATCAGACTTGCGAGGACCTCTTTTATTGTGAATGTAAGATGCATAGGGAAAGGTATTTTAAAGTTTGAGCAGGGGTTTTGCCCCTGCTCAGTTTTTTTCTCTTTTATCTTTTTACTCCCAGAGTAACGGTCTCACCGTTAATACTCCACTCTTTAACGTATCCTTCAGTCTCTCCGGATACCAGATCCGTGGCCATAACTTCCGAGATGATCTGTGCCTTGTTATCGGTGCAGATCTTGGTTATCTTGTCATTTCCCTTCTCGTATACAACGATCTTGTCCATAACCTCAAAACCGGCTTCTTTTCTCATAGTCTGGATCTTACTTATAAGCTCTCTTACGAAGCCTTCCTCTATAAGCTCAGGCGTGAGGTTGGTATCCAATACAACCGTTACTTCATTGTCTCCTTCGGTTGCATATCCTTCAGCCTGTACCATATCGATGAGGAGATCGTCCTTTTCAAGATCTACCGGTTCTCCCTTTACTTCGAAATGAAGAAGGCCCTTGCTGTTTAACTCGTCCATGGCAGCGTTGCCGTCGACACTTTCAAGATATGCTTTAATTCCTCCCAGGAGCTTACCGTATTTCGGTCCCACAGTCTTAAGCTGGGGTTTAAAAATATAAGAAGTATACTCCCTGACATCATCCTTAAAGTCTACTTCCTTGATGTTTAATTCGTCCTCGATGATCTCTTTGTAGAACTCCGACAGAGTAAAGGGGGCTTTAATAAACATCCTGCCGATAGGCTGACGGTTCTTAATATTGGCGCTGTTTCTGCAGGCACGTCCCATAACAACCACCTTCAGAACGCCATCCATATTCTTTTCCAGTTCTTTATCAATGTGCGCTTCGTCTGCCACCGGATAATCACATAAATGAATACTCTCCGGAGCTGACTTGTCGTTGGTACGTACTAAGTTCTGGTAAATATCCTCTGTCATAAAGGGGATCATGGGTGCTGCCAGCTTACATACAGTAACAAGGGCAGTATAAAGGGTCATGTAGGCATTGATCTTGTCCTGCTCCATTCCCTTTGCCCAGAATCTCTCTCTGCTGCGGCGAACATACCAGTTACTCATGTCGTCTACAAATTCCTGGAGTGCCCTGGCTGCTTCCGGGATCTTATATGAACCCAGATCCGAGTCTACCTCTCCGATAAGAGTGTTCATCTTGGAGAGAAGCCACTTGTCCATAACGGATAATTTATCATATTCAAGGGAATACTTTGTGGCATCAAATTCATCTATATTAGCATAGAGAACGAAGAATGCATATGTATTCCACAAGGTTCCCATGAACTTTCTCTGTCCTTCCATAACAGCCTTGCCGTGGAAACGGTTGGGCAGCCATGGAGCCGAATTAATATAGAAATACCAGCGGATAGCATCTGCTCCGTACTGCTCCAGGGCATCAAAGGGGTCTACTGCATTACCCTTTGACTTACTCATCTTCTGTCCGTTCTCGTCCTGAACATGGCCAAGGACGAGAACGTTCTCATAGGGCGCCTTGTTAAAGAGCAGTGTGGACTCTGCCATCAGAGAATAGAACCATCCTCTTGTCTGGTCTACTGCCTCGGAAATGAACTGAGCCGGGAACTGCTGTTCAAAGAGGTCCTTGTTCTCGAAGGGATAATGATGCTGTGCAAAGGGCATAGCTCCCGAGTCAAACCAGCAGTCGATAACTTCCGGTACTCTGTGCATCTCCTTGCCGCATTTGGGGCATTTTATAGTTACTTCATCGATGTAAGGACGATGAAGCTCGATATTCTTATTGTCAGGATTACCACTCTTCTCTGCAAGCTCTTCCCTGCTGCCGATAGCTTCCTGGTGACCGCACTCGCACTCCCACACATTAAGGGGAGTACCCCAGTATCTGTTACGGGAGATACCCCAGTCCTGGATATTCTCAAGCCAGTCGCCGAAACGGCCTTTTCCGATAGATTCCGGAATCCAGTTAACTGTATTATTGTTACGGATAAGGTCATCCTTAACCGCCGTCATCTTTATAAACCATGTGTTGCGCGCATAGTAGATAAGGGGTGTGTCACATCTCCAGCAATGGGGATAATCATGCTCAAAGTTGGGCGCATCAAATAATTTACCCTCTTTGTCCAGGTCTTTTAAGATGACGGGATCTGCCTTCTTTACAAATAATCCTGCATAAGGTGTCTCCTGGGTCATCTCTCCCTTGGGATTAACAAACTGTACAAAGGGAAGGTCATAATCGCGGCCTATACGGGAGTCGTCCTCACCGAAAGCAGGAGCGATATGAACAATACCGGTACCGTCTGACATGGTTACATAGTTATCACAGGTAACAAAGTGTGCCTTGGCCTTCTGTCTTTCAACTTCTTTTCCCGCACATTCAAATAAGGGCTCATATTCCTTTCTCTCAAGGTCTTTACCCTTAAAGCTTTCCAATACTTCGTAGGGGGCTATGCCCTCTTCCTTGTTCCCCAACTTACCCAGTACACTGTCAAGGAGAGCCTGTGCCATATAATATGTATAGCCGTCGGCTGCCTTTACCTTGCAGTAGGTCTCCTCAGGATTAACACACAGAGCCACATTACTGGGCAGGGTCCAGGGTGTTGTGGTCCATGCCAGGAAGTACGCATCCTCATCCTTAAGTTTAAAGCGAACTATTGCAGAGCGCTCTTTTACCAGTTTATAACCCTGTGCAACCTCATGGCTGGAAAGAGGGGTTCCGCATCTGGGACAATAAGGAACTATCTTAAAACCTTTATATAAAAGCTTCTTGTTCCAGATCTCTTTTAAAGCCCACCATTCGGACTCGATGAAATCATCATGGTAAGTTACGTAAGGATCGTCCATATCTGCCCAGAAACCGACGGTTCCTGAGAAATCTTCCCACATCCCTTTATACTTCCATACGCTTTCCTTACATTTTGTAATAAAGGGATCCAGTCCGTATTCTTCTATCTGCTCTTTTCCGTCCAGACCTAAGAGCTTCTCCACTTCAAGCTCAACCGGGAGTCCGTGAGTATCCCATCCGGCCTTACGGGGTACCATCTTCCCCTTCATGGTCTGATAACGGGGAATCATGTCCTTAATAACTCTGGTAAGCACGTGTCCTATATGGGGCTTGCCGTTGGCTGTCGGAGGCCCGTCATAGAAGGTATAAGTCTCTCCGTCCTTTCTGTTTTCCATACTTTTTCTGAAAATGTCATTCTCTTTCCAGAATCTCGCCGTTTGTTTCTCCCTGTCAACGAAATTAAGATCCGTTGATACTTTCTCGTACATTTTATTCCTCTTTCCTTTTATTATATTGATCAAGCTTTCTCCAGTATTCTGTAGGAAATACTAGTATATAGTCTTACGTTGGCATCGTCAAGGTCTATGTGAATAAGCTCTTTTATTCGGTCCAGACGGTAAAACAGGGTACTTCTGTGGATAAAGAGCTCTTTTGCGGTATGAACCGCATTACGCTCATTCTCCAGGTATACCTTTAATGTCTTATATAATTCTGTTTCATTCTTATTGTCATATGCTATAAGCTCCTGCAAGCCTCCCAGACACACATGCTGGGGCGGGATATCTCCGCAGGCATTCTCCAGCATATAATCCAGAGCATAATCTTCAAAATGGTGGCACCATAGCATGCTCTCGCTTTTCTTTCCGTAATCGTGGGCGATACAGGCCTGCTTGTAATAATAGGGGGTAAGAGCAAAATTCTTATACTCATCGCTGACACCCATAACAAACAATCCTTCTCTTATGATATATGCCATCTTGGTCATGCACTCCGACATGGTAAGGCCGGCCATGGTAAGATTAACAACTACCAGGATATTTTCCTCATAAACGAAGGCGTAGCTTCCGTCTATGCTGTTCTCTATGGTATTACATGTGCTGATGGCGGCCATAAGGTCCACTGTTCTGTGTTCCAGACCAATCTTCATGCACACATAAGAGTCTTTCAGATTCCATTTATTATAGCTGATCCGCTCTTCGATCTGCTCTACGGCATATATTCTCTGGGTGATAATATCTTTTAAGATCTTCTCAAAGGGACGCTCAAAACCTCCTGATACTATATTCCTCCGTCGGATGGCTATCTTTAAGATCTCAGATAAGTACTCCACCGCAACAAACTGGCCGGGTTTCATGGGGTGCTGAACTTCGTTTATACATAAACGCCCGATCCAGCTGCCGTTATCATTCCACAGATTAACATATAATATCCTGTATCCACGCTGGTTTGCGGAGAAAATGCTGGCCCTTGTGGTGGTCATGGACTGGATATACTCATCATCTATCTTAAAATCATTGAGTATCTCCGTGGAGACCATCTGCATGCCCGTTCTGGCATCCACTTCCCATTTGGTCATGCCCTCTGCCACAACGGGGCAGGCCAGAATATAAAACTGGTTATCATGAACAAAAAGGGGGTTCTTGAAGTAATCGTAGCTTATACTGCAAAGCTCTTCTATTCCCTTGTCGAGATTAAGGGCGTTCTGCAGCTTCATATCCCACGCCTTATTCTCGTCTAAGACTTCCAGCGTCTCCGTTAATACATCAACGGGATCCAGGCCGTCCTCAAGGACTATACAGCAGCTGCTGCCTTTGTATGTGGACTTAAACTTGCCTCCGATCACTACAAAGCAGATATCTTCTGGAATACCCTCTTTCTTAATGTCCTCATATTTTGCAATGTAGACATTTTGTTCTTTTAATTCAGTTGTTTTTGAATACAGTCGGGCTCCCGTAAGATGGGGTCTGTCGTTATTCTTATTCATAAAGGTAACGTCCCCCAGCTTCTCCTCGTATGCATCAACAAGGATCTGCATATTTATCTTAAAGCCCAGACCGCTGTAGCCGTCAATCTTCTCTGCTTTCATGCCCATCTCCCAAATAAAATACGCCCAGTTGCTTTTTTATTTGTCTTTTTTAATTGCCCTTAATGCTGTCCCCAGCTTAATGGGATTGCCGTAACGCAAGGTTCCCATCCTGTATATCTTTGCCGCGATGATTCCTGCTCCGAAGACAGAGATTATAAGTATCGCAAATGAAATGGCAACTTCTACTATAGAAACCGTACCCAATGCCACTCTTGCAAACATGGCACTGTAAGAACTAAAGGGCAGGTAGGATAATACCTTTATTACTATACCGTCCGGATTGGACAGCTGGATCAGTGTGGCAAAGTAAACGATCATTATTATCATCATTACTCCGCTGGCGCTTTTGCTGATATCTTCCGTCTTGGAAACCAAAGCTCCCACAGACCCGTATATAAAGGCATAGAAGAGATATCCGAAAAGCCCGAATAAGAGGAATATAATAAGAACATCCGTGGGGATATTCAAAAACATATCCAGCAATGCTCCCCAATAGTCTCTGTTAATACGATAGGTAATAACTACCGAACCCAGGATAACTGCCATCTGAAAGAGACTGGCGATGGCTCCTGCTATAACTTTTCCGAAAAGGAGGCTGTTTGGAGATGTGGTGGTAACCAAAACCTCAACGGAACGATTACTCTTCTCGGTAGTAACAGATGTGGCTATCATCTGCCCGTACATAATGATCATCATAAATATAACTATTACCAGTACATAGCAATACCAGTAATTTGATCTAGTATCCTTGCCCAGGATAATGTTTTCGGATGTGATCTCCGGCCGTATGCTTTTCTGAAGCTCGTTATAGTCTACGTTGTGATCCTTGGCGTATTTCTCTCCCGCACTGTATGTCAGCAGCTGATGTACTGACATATCTTCTCCGGAAAACATCCGGGAATTATAGAGGTACAGCTTGTAGCTGGTAGGCCCTGTTATCACAAAACCCTTATCTGCACGGCCATCCCTGACAGCGTCCTCTACCTCTTTCTCCGAGGCTACGAACTGGCGCTGGGGAAAAACTATAGCCGTCTGTTCTTCCGGCAGATATCCCTTAGCATCGTAAATGATCACCTTGCTGGAGTCGGTTTCAAACATTTGGTTAACTACACCCTCTACTCCTCTGTTTAAGCCAAAGTCAAGAAATCTCGGCAGTGACAATCCCACAATAGCTAAGATGGCAATAAGCAGGGTGGTAATCATAAATCCCTTGCTTTTAAAATACTCTTTTAACTCAAAACCCAGTACTATCTTAAAGTTATGCATTGTCATCACCTACCTTTGCAACAAATATGTCATTCAGTGATGGCTCATATATTCCGAACTGCTCGATCTTAATGGTGGAGTTAAGGATCCTTCCCAAGACTCTCTCCTTCGTAACATATTTATTCATTTCCATTATCAGGTAGTCCTTCTTAACCCTGTCTACTTTTACCACGTCACCCATCTGTTCATCCAGAAGATTCTTTAATTCCGGAAGAGAATAATTCTCAGCCGAAAGAACAAGACGGTTCTGTCCGAATTCCTTTTTTTTCTCCTTTAAACGACCGGATAATACCACTTCTCCGTGGTTAATAACGGCAATATTATCACAGAACTCCTCAACGTAAGACATCTGATGGCTGGAGAATATTACAATCCGCCCATCCTGTATAAGTTCGTTAACAACATCCTTAAGGATCTGGGAGTTAACCGGATCCAGTCCGCTGAAGGGCTCATCCAGTATAACTATCTCCGGATCGGCAACCAGGGTGGATGCCAGCTGAACCTTCTGCTGATTACCTTTTGAAAGAGTCTCCAGTTTCTGGTTCTTATACTCCGTTATCTCAAGCCGCTCAAGCCATCTGTCAACATTTGCCATGGCCTGATTCTTGGGAACCCCTCGAAGTCTGGCAAGATATGCCATCTGGTCACTTACCTTTTTCTTCGGATACAAGCCTCTTTCTTCCGGCAGATATCCGATACTGTAATCCTTAGATACAAAGGGCTTTCCGTCTATAAGAATCTCGCCTGCGTTGGCGCGAAATACATCCATCAAAATACGGATGGTAGTGGTCTTGCCTGCGCCATTCCTTCCCAACAGACCCAGTGCTGTTCCGCTTTCAACGGAAAAAGAAATTCCATGGAGCACTTCGGTTTCCCCGAAGCTTTTCTCAATTCCTTTAACCTCTAATAACATATGTTTCTCTCCTTATTATCCCCTAGCTGTCGCTTCTGGACTTACGAAGCAGGTCAACCTTCAGCGTATAAAGCTTATCTGAAAGATCCACCGGAATAATCTCCGGATTAATGAGACGTTTTGACTCATCTTTTAGAGTATCCAGCTCTTTTTTACATATCTTTTGTATCTCCATGACAGAAGGAGACTTATATACGCATTTACCGTCGTTGAATACCTGTACCAGAAGCTCTCTGAGTTTAAAGGTGCCGGTCTTTAAGGTCTTAAACTTCCAGGTCTCCTGTGAGTCATAGATCTTCAAATCCTCCGATTCGCTAAAACTCTCATCATCTAAAGTAATAAGATCCGCACGGATCTTTCCGTCCATATATATTCTGTAAATCTTCTTATTACCGGGGTTGGTTATCTTCTCCGGATTCTCGGATACTTTAATCTTAGGTATATATTCACCGTTCGGACCCATAACTGCTGCCAGCTTATATACTCCACCGAAAGAAGCCCAGCCCTTTGATGTGATCATATGGGTTCCCACACCCCAGGAGGTAATCTTGGCTCCCTGGGCATAGAGGCTCATGATCAGGTTCTCATCCAGGTCATTGGATGCCGAAATAATGGCATCGGTAAATCCTGCCTCATCCAGCATAATCCGGGCCTTCTTAGACATAGCCGCCAGGTCTCCGGAATCAAGCCGTATTCCGTAATTCTTCAAAGGAATCCCGGCTTCCTTCATCTCCGTGAATACTCTTATGGCATTGGGAACGCCGGAATTAAGGGTATCGTAAGTATCTACCAGAAGCAGACAGGCATTTGGATATAACTCCGAATATCTCTTAAAGGCTGTGTATTCATCCGGATAACTCATTATCCAGCTGTGGGCATGGGTTCCTTTAACCGGGATATCAAACATCTGTCCGGCAAGAACATTGGATGTTCCCACACAGCCTGCGATAACTGCCGCTCTGGCTCCGTAGATGCCGGCATCCGGTCCCTGAGCTCTTCTGAGTCCGAACTCCATAACCCCTGCAGATCCAGCCGCATGACATACGCGACTGGTCTTTGTAGCGATCAAGCTCTGGTGGTTAAGGATATTTAGCACCGCCGGCTCAACAAGCTGAGCCTGAGATATAGGCGCTATCACCTTAAGCAGCGGCTCTCTGGGGAATATAACGGTTCCTTCCGGGATAGCGTATATATCCCCGGTAAAACGAAAGTCTTTAAGATACTCAAGGAAATCTTCTCCGAATGTTCCCGTGCTTCTTAAATACTCTATGTCCTCTTCGTCAAAATGAAGATTCTCTATATACTCTATTACCTGCTGTAATCCTGCCGCTATGGCATAGCCTCCGTGAAAAGGATTCTCTCTGTAAAACACATCGAATATGACCGTATTCTCTGCATTCTTATTTCTGAAATATCCCTGCATCATGGTCAGCTCATACAAGTCTGTCAACAATGTAAGATTTCTACTGAATTTGTCCTTCATATTCTTCAACTTCCCTTCAAGGTGAAAACTAACTTATAGAATACCACACAATGCCCAGTAATTCAATACTCTCAACCCCCTTTGCCCCTTATTTTAAGCGCGATAAAAGGCAGGAAGAATACATCTTCCTGCCCCTTTATATTTACCGGCTCATACTCTATTAATCTTCATCATCCTCGAAGGTTCTGGTCTTCTCTTCCATCTCCTGGATATCGGCATATGCGGAGTACATAGGCTTAACATTCATTTTGCGGAAATGTCTGTCAACATAATTCTTCGTAATCTTCATTACAACGGGTGACAGGGTAATAACACCTATAAGGTTGGGTATAGCCATAAGTCCGTTGAAGGTATCTGACAGATCCCATGCCAGCTCTAAGTTCATGGTCGCTCCCACGAAGATAAATATTACAAATATAATCTTGTATATCTTAGTTGCCTTGGTTCCGAAGAGGTACTCAAAAGCCGTTGACCCGTAATGGCTCCAGCCCAGTACAGTGGAAAAAGCAAAGAGCAGTATGGCAATAGCGATAAACATGGGTCCGAACTGACCGAATACGCTTCCGAAGGCATGTCCAACCAGGGCCGATCCAACCTCCGGTGTAGTTACGGTACCGGTATTAAGGTCTACAAGTCCTGAAGTAAGAACTACAAGGGCTGTAAGGGTACAAACTACGATAGTATCTGCGAATACCTCGAATATTCCCCACATTCCCTGACGAACGGGCTCTTTAACGTTAGAACTGGAATGAACCATAACGGAAGAACCAAGTCCTGCCTCATTGGAGAATACTCCACGCTTCATTCCCCATGTAAGGGCCATCTTAAGACCACCGCCTACGATACCGCCGCCTACGGCTTCCATGGCAAATGCTCCTTTGAATATAGCTTCAAATGCGGGTATGATCTGACCTGCATTGCATACAACAACAGCTAAGGCTCCCACTATATAGGCCACTGCCATAAAGGGAACCAGCTTCTCGGTAACGGCCGCAACTCTCTTTAATCCGCCGATGATAATAAATGCTGCCAATGCCGTAAGTACTACACCGGTAGCAACAGGTGATACCTTAAATGCAGCGTTCATGTTGCTGGCTATGGAGTTAACCTGGCTCATATTACCTATTCCGAAGGATGCTATAACACAGAATACAGAGAAGAGTACCGCCAATACGGCTCCTATTCCTTTACATCCCGGCTTAGCCCCCAATCCTTCCCTGAGGTAGTACATAGCTCCGCCGGCCCACTCTCCCTTGGGGTTCTTCTTACGATAGAAGATACCCAGGACGTTTTCAGAGTAATTGGTCATCATTCCGAAGAAGGCCACGATCCACATCCAGAAGATAGCTCCGGGACCTCCGAATATAAGGGCTGATGCCACACCAACGATGTTACCCGTACCAATGGTAGCAGCCAATGCCGTACACAGTGACTGGAACTGGGATATGGCTTTATCCTCTTTTCCGGTGTGGGATGTTATCTCTTTGTCGGTAAAAATACTTCCCAGGGTGTTCTTCATCCAGTGTCCGAAATGAGAAATCTGAAACACCTTGGTAAGCAGAGTCATAAGGATTCCCGTACCGATAAGCAGTACCAGCATAGGGATACCCCAGACAAAGTCATTTACCGCGCTGTTGACCTTAGTAATTGTTTCAACCATGTTTTTTCTCCTCTCTTGTAGTTCTTTCCTTAATGTAACATCTCTATCTCTTTACGAAATATTCCTCATACCATACGAGGAAGGTATAAATAGTCCATACTTTTCGCCAGTTGTCGGAGTTTCCTCCCACATACTCATCGAAAATCTTTTGTATCTCTTCCCTTTTGAAAAAGAGTTCTGCTTCCTTACCTGCAAACTTGGCACGAACATCCCCGTTATATCGATCGTCTGCCATCCAGATTCGAATAGGCACTATAAAGCCCAGCTTCTTGCGAAAGGCAACTTCCTCCGGCAGCACCTTGGCTGCGGCAGTTCTGAATGCCACTTTATTCTGTTCCTCTGTAACCTTAAATCTTGAAGGCATCCGGGATGCTATATCGAAGATCCTGGTGTCAGTAAGGGGCATCCGGACCTCAAGACCGCAGGCCCGGCTCATTTTATCAACATTTAAGTAGATATCTCCTTCAAGCCAGATACGAATATCCACGTCCGACATCTTGCTTAAGGGATCACAGGATGCGTTCTCTTTGTAGATATCCTTTACCAGGTTAATGGGAAGCACATCCTTGTTGTAATGCTTTAATATCAGCTTTTTCTCATCTTCCTTCATGATATTGGTGTTACCAACATAAAATGTCGGAAGATTATCTCCGTACCTTTCTGCATTACGGTACATATTGTAACCGCCGAAGAACTCGTCGGAGCCTTCACCGCTGTAGCATATCTTTGTATGCTTGGCGCTTTCCCTGCATCCTATGGTAAATACAATGGCTGATGCGTCTCCCAGGGGCTGCTCCATGTTGTACATTACAAAGGGAACAGTGTCAAAAAACATCTCCGGGGTAATACGGGCTCGATTCAACTTGCGGCCCAGAACTTTGGCCGTCTCTGCTGCCATGCCGGATTCATCGAATCTTTCTTCGTCATAACCGCAGGTATTAGCCTCCCTGCAGTTACTCATGGCCAGTACGTAGGAAGAGTCAACGCCGCCGGATAAGAAGCTCTCCGCGCTCTCTCCTTCGTACAACATCTCAGGCATTATCTCCTTTAATGTGTTATGTATCTCATCTGCCCAGTCATCCAAAGACTTGCTTTCATCCGGCTTGAATGAGGGGGCGAAGTATCTTTCTATGGTAAGCCTGCCCTTCTTCCATGTCAGGAAATGTCCCGGCATAAGCTTTTTAACCCCTTTAAAGAAGGTATCCTCTCCTGCAACGTAAGTAAGGCTTAAATATATCTGGAGCATCTCTTCGTTAAGCTCTTTTACGAAGCCTTCCTGCTCCATTATCTTTCTGATGTTAACACCGTATAATAGTTCTCCTGCCTCTGTTACATAATAGTAAAAGGGTTTGGTTCCGAACTGGTCTCTTAAGGCAAAGAGTTCATCTTCTTCATCATCCCAAAGGGCAAAGGCGAACATGCCGTGGATATGATCTGCCATATGGCTGCCCCATTTTTCATAAGCTGCCACTATGATTGCTTCTTCTTTCTCTCTGCGGGGGAGACTTTCCTCTATTCCCAACTCCCTGCACAATGACGCGTTATTTCGAATATGTCCAAGGTATTCTTTAACTGTAATCATTAAGATTCCTTCTTATCCTTCCCTGTATAAGATGTCTTTGCTGATGGTTGTGTAGAAGAGCTTATGTATCTCTTCTGTATTACGGGTGCGTCCGAGAATCCACATCATCTTGGCCACACAACTCTCTAACGTCATGTCATAGGCTTCCAGCATATTATAGTCCTTCTTGGAACCGTAACCTACCTTATAGACTTCCATATTGCTTCCTTCATTGGGGACCTGGGTGGTCATTACAAGGATCTTGTTCTTGTCAGTCCATTTTTTAATCTCACTGTGAAGCCGGTAGTATTCTCCGGAAGGGATGCCTCCTACTCCGTAGCTTTCCAGAATAATGGCATCATATCTGTTGAAATAGAAGGAGATAACCTCTGGCTCCAGGCCCGGTACCAGCTTTAGCAACCCTACCCGGGTACTTATACTGTCAAAAAATGAGGTCTCCTTCCTGGGAAAACATATATACTCAAATAACAGGCCGTCTCTGATCCGGGCAAGTACAGGGAAATTAATGCTCTCAAAAGCATCAAAACTCTTGGTCCTTACCTTTCTTGCCCTGGTTCCTAAGATTACCTTCCCGTTAAAAACTATCACCACACCCGTGGCATTCTCCGATGCAGCATATATAAAGCTGTCCAGAAGATTCGTCTTCGCGTCGGTAATCTCCATATCTATAGGCTTCTGGGATCCGGTGAGAACTATGGGTTTAACGGAGTCCTGTATCAGATAGGACAATGCCGCAGCAGTATATGCCATGGTGTCTGTCCCGTGGCAGATAACAAAACCATCGTACTCTTCATATCTCTCTTTTATAGTCCGAACCATACCCAGCCAGTGCTCCGGGTGAAGATCGGTGCTGTCTATATTGTAGAGCTGCATGGTCTCCACTTTGCAGACCGCCCTCACATCCGGAACATATTCCAATATCTCTTCCGAAGAAAGCAGGGGAGATAATCCGGCGCTGGTCCTGGTGGATGCTATGGTTCCCCCTGTGGCGATCATGAGTATCTTCTTCATGTTATGTGTCCTTCCGGCAATGGCTTATCTAGAGAATCACAACTCTCTTGAAGACTTTTTTACCCTTCTTAACTACCACTCCCTTTTGGAGAGCAGCTTTTTCTACCTTGAATTCAATATTCGGTACCTTCTCATCTTCAACCGTTACTCCGCCCTGCTGTACAAGACGTCTTGCATCGCTCTTGCTGGCTGCAAGGCCTGCTGCCACAAGAAGGTCATTTATAAGGATACCCTCATCCGGCACCTGATCATCAGTTAATTCTGCAGTAGGCATGTTCTCTAAGTTACCGCCCCCTGCAAAAAGGCTTCTTGCTGTCTCCTTCGCTTTAGCCGCTTCTTCTTCTCCATGAACGAGGGCGGTCAGGCCATATGCTAAAATCTCTTTCTTCTCGTTTATACGGGAATCGTCCCATTTCTCCATCTCCTCGATCTGCTCAAGGGGAAGGAAAGTAAGCATCTTCATACACTTGATAACATCGGCATCCCCGACATTTCTCCAGTACTGGAAGAACTCATAGGGTGATGTCTTCTCGGGATCGAGCCATACAGCACCTTTTTGAGTCTTGCCCATCTTCTTTCCCTCTGAATTAAGAAGAAGGGTAATGGTCATGGCATAGGCATCTTTTCCAAGCTTACGTCTTATAAGTTCTGTTCCTCCCAGCATATTGGACCACTGGTCGTCTCCTCCGAACTGCATATTACAGCCGTATCTCTGGAACAACTCATAGAAATCATAGCTCTGCATCAGCATATAGTTAAACTCAAGGAAAGAAAGGCCTTTCTCCATTCTCTGCTTGTAGCATTCCGCGCGAAGCATGTTATTTACGGAGAAATGAGGACCAACCTCTCTTAAGAAGTCTACATAATTAAGCTCTAAAAGCCAGTCCGCATTGTTTACCATAAGAGCCTTGTCATCACTAAAATCTATAAAACGCTCCATCTGCTTCTTAAAACATTCGCAGTTGTGCTGGATGGTCTCTTTTGTCATCATGGTTCTCATGTCGGTTCTTCCGGAAGGGTCACCAATCATACCCGTTCCGCCGCCAACAAGCGCAATGGGCTTATTTCCTGCCTGCTGGAGTCTCTTCATAAGACAAAGAGCCATAAAATGACCAACATGAAGTGAGTCCGCTGTGGGATCGAAGCCTATATAGAATACGGCCTTACCGTTATTAACCAATTCTCTAATTTCTTTCTCATCCGTAAGCTGGGCAAGGAGTCCTCTTGCCTGTAATTCTTCGAAGATCTGCATCTATTGCCACCCTTTCCTTTTCGTTGCTGTTTTTAAAAAAGGGTCCTCTGTCCCTTAGGACAGAGGACCGTCATTGGTCATTGTATCAGCAACTATGGGAAAAATCAAGATTATTATACTATACCCTGGGCTTTCATAGCGTCTGCAACCTTTAAGAATCCGGCAATGTTTGCACCTGCCACATAGTCACCTGCCATGTTGTACTTCTTGGCTGCATCATCAAGGTTATGGAAGATATTAACCATGATTCCCTTAAGCTTTGAATCAACTTCCTCAAATGTCCAGGAAAGTCTCTCTGAGTTCTGGCTCATCTCAAGTGCTGATGTAGCAACACCGCCTGCATTGGCTGCCTTTCCGGGAACGAAGTATACCTTGTTCTCCTGGAAGTACTTTGTTGCTTCAAGAGTAGTAGGCATGTTTGCACCTTCGCATACTGCAGTAACTCCGTTTGAAACAAGTGCCTTGGCATCGTCTAAGTTAAGCTCGTTCTGTGTAGCACAGGGAAGAGCAATGTCAACTTTAATAATCCACTGATTGTTCTTCTCTTTTGCCTTGTCATGGTATTCTGCAGATTTCCTCTTAGCAGCATACTCTGTAAGACGGGCTCTGTTAACCTCTTTTACTTCCTTAAGAAGGGCTACATCAATTCCTTCAGGATCATAGATCCATCCCGTAGAATCTGAACATGTAACAGGCTTAGCTCCTAACTGGATAGCCTTCTCAATAGCATAGGTGGCAACGTTTCCTGAACCGGATACTGCAACTGTCTTACCCTTGATGTCAACACCGTTGCACTTAAGCATCTCCTCTGTCATGTAAAGAAGACCATAGCCTGTAGCTTCCGTACGGGCAAGGGATCCGCCGTAGCTTAAGCCCTTTCCTGTAAGAACGCCTTCATATAATCCTGTAAGTCTCTTATACTGTCCGTACATGAAACCGATCTCTCTTGCACCTGTTCCGATATCTCCTGCAGGAACGTCGGTATCAGCTCCGATATACTTGAAAAGTTCTGTCATGAAGCTCTGGCAAAAAGCCATAACCTCTCTGTCTGACTTGCCCTTGGGATCAAAGTCTGAACCGCCCTTACCTCCACCGATGGGAAGTCCTGTAAGAGAGTTCTTAAATACCTGCTCAAAACCAAGGAACTTGATAATACCTAAATTAACTGAAGGATGAAGTCTTAAGCCCCCCTTGTAGGGTCCGATAGCTGAATTAAACTGAACACGATATGCGTTATTAACCTGAACCTGTCCCTTATCATCAACCCAGGGAACTCTGAAGAGTATCTGGCGCTCCGGTGTGGTAAGCCTCTCAAGAAGGGCATCCCTCTTATATTCTTCTTCATTTGCCTCAATTACCACACGAAGAGATTCCAATACTTCTTTAACTGCCTGATGGAACTCCGGCTGTGCGGGATTCTGCTCTACTACTCTGTTGTAGATCTCATCAACGTATGACATAATTACATCCTCCTGTACTCACATTATTGTAAAGGCACCTGACAAAGAACATGTCAGATGCCTTTTTCATTAAAAAAGATAATACAAAAATTTTTGCAATACTGCAATATATTTTTTACATAAAATGTATAAAACACTTTTGCAATTTATTGTGGAAAATAGACATTTGTCTTTCCAGGGCGGACAGACCCTTTAGTATTACCAGCTTCCTCCACCGCCGCCGTGGGTAGTTCCCGAGGAAGACGTATGGGTACTTGAGCCACCTCCGCTGGATTTCGGCCTCTCTGTTCTGGAAACCGTTGTAAACAGGAAGGTATCTCTCTGATTCTTAAGATTTAGGCTTCCCTGTTTGGTATAGAAATCAGCTGATGCCTGGAATCTTACTGACTTAAGCTGGGCTAAAAGGGTTGCTACTACAATAAATGCCGCAATTGCACCTACACCGATGGAGATAAGAAGCGCTTTTACCATACCAAAGGGTGCCCTAGGCATATTCCCTCTGTCTACCGGTTTACCTGCTTTTGCTTTAGTGATAAAATCATCTGCTAATTCAGCATATTTTGTCGCAGCCCCGTAATAATCTCCGTCTTTTAAGTAGGGCGTTATCTGTTCTCCAATGTACTGAATCCCGGCATCGGTAAAGGCCTTTATTCCGTATCCCTGGGTAGAAATCTGCCATTTGTGGTCATTTATAACCAGAACCAGAACCAGTCCGTCACCGTTATCTCCCAAGCCGTATCTAAACTGCTCATAAACCTGGTCTGCCAGAACCTCCATATCGTGATATCCCTCAGGCATGTCCGAAAAGGTAACAAGGTTTACGTCTACATTATGTTTGTAACTGATACTGTCTAAGGTTGAGTGCAGGTTCGATACCTGCTGTGCATCCATAACTCCTGCTATGTCCACAAAACGCGCTGTCGCACTTTCAGCGGAAACAGGAAGAGCCATTGCCAGGGTCATAATCACTACTGCAGCAAGTGCTGCAAATCTTTTTAATCCTTTCATTACAGCACCTCCTTACAATAACCACATGACGTATTGAACTATCATGGCTACTACCGCTGCTCCGGCAAATATACTAAGTCCCATCCTTGTGGCGGCGCCGGAATCCTTAGGCAGGTCTCCTACAAACTTTCCGGTCTGGCCGTTCATGGCAAATAAGAATTTCTGGCCGTTCCATGTGGTATTAAGAAGCCATACGGGATACAGGGCATATTTAACCTTACCTCCGGAAAGCCTTACATTTGAACTCTCCGGAACTACGGTCTCATAACCCATTACCGTATTCCTGAACTCCTCTTCAACGCTTCTCTGAACTCTCTCATTTGCCCGGTCCTCGCTGGCCGCAGCATCCACATCATACCTGTCTGCCAAAAAGCCTGCCAGATAAGCACTCTGGAAGGGTACTGCCTGTGAGAAATCAAAGGGTTCTATGGATTCCATAAGATCATCCGGCATTTTGGACGAGCCGTCAACGGGAATGGTCTCAAATGAAACCGTACCTGCTCTGTATATGGAGTAATGGCTTGTTTCTACGTAATCATACTTGCTGTCCGACCAGGCTCTGGTACGGGTCGCACGGTAATTGATATCCGCATCGGCATCGGTGTCAAAGAGCCAGAAAGGAACATAAACCCCCTTGATCTCGTCTATGTGGTTCTGATCTTTGAATACCTTGGGTACAAGTTTCTTCCCGCTGATATGCTGTTTATATCTGGCCATCGCAGCCTTCTTGTCCAGCTTAAAGGGAATAACAAAATCCGGTTTCAAGCCTCCGTCGAAACGGTCGGTCATAACGATGGGATTGTCACAGTAGGGGCATTTTGAAGATGCCAGGGTGGCGTCTGCCAATATCTGAGCTCCGCAGGACTTACAGGAATAGGCTTTAAACTGTTCCTGTTCTCCCTGCTCCCACTCTCCGCCTGCCTGAGTGTCCCATTTAAGTTCCCCTGATTCAGCATCGGTTTCTGCTTCAGTCCTGATGGCATTTAAAGCTTCTATATCGAACTCCGTCTCGCAATAAGGACATTTCAGCTTCTGAATAGTACTGTCAAACTGAATACCGCCGCCACAACAAGGGCATTTATATTGTTGTGTATCTGACATGTTCTCCTCCTAAACTAACTTATTATGTCTCCGTCATCAAAGGGGTCTCCGCATTCAGGACAGAATTTGGGTGGCTTGGTCTTGTCCGCAGGTTCCCATCCGCATTTATCGCATCTGTATTGAGGAACGCCCTCCGGTTTCTTAGCTCCACATTCTTTGCAGAATTTGCCCTGATTGGGGGTTCCGCAGGAGGGACAGAACCAGGAATTAACCGCACCCTGGGGCTGCTGCACCGGCTGCTGCATCTGCTGCTGCATTCCTGCCTGCTGATACATTGCACCCATATTCATTCCGCCTGTATTCATAGCCATTCCCATACCCATGAATCCCATTCCGGCTCCGTTGGTATTATTGGCTGCATCCTGCATAGCGGATGCTGTGGCTGTTGCCATAAGACCTGCTCCCATAGCCGGATTTGAGAATACCTTTGCTGCCTGGTAATCCTTGATCCTCTTTTCATCTTCTTCGTTTGCGGAAACGCTTGATACACCGAAGGAGATGATCTCTATACCACGAAGGTCTTTCCATTTTGCGGAAAGAACATCATTTAAGGCATTGGCAATATCCGTTGTATGTCCTGCCAGAGCCGAATATCTGATACCCATCTCGGATATCTTAGCAAATGCCGGCTGCAGGGCTGTAAGAAGCTCTGTCTTTAACTGGCTGTCAATCTCTTCTCTCTGATAATCCTGAGAAACATTTCCGCACACATTAGTGTAGAAAAGGATGGGGTTGGTTATCTTGTAGCTGTATTCACCGAAACAGCGAATGGATATATCCATATCAAGGCCTATATTGTTATCTACTACTCTGAAAGGCACCGGGTTCGGTGTTCCGTATTTATTCCCGATAATCTCTTTGGTATTGAAATAATAGATTCTCTGATCCTTGGGCGGTTCTCCTCCGAAAGTAAACCTCTTACCCATAGTACCGAAGATGGCTTTAATGCCTTCTCCCAAGCCTCCGCAGAAGATACTTGGCTCTGTAGACATATCATAGGTGAATTCTCCGGGCTCTGCACAGAGTTCCACAACCTTTCCCTGATCCACAATGATCATACACTGTCCGTCTGCAACTGCAATAACGGAACCGTTGCTGATAATATTGTCAGATCCTTTTGTGTTGGAAGATCTTCCTGAATCCCTCTTGTGTCCCTTTGTTACCAGCACATCTGCCGGCATTGCTTCACAGTAAAAATACTCTTTCCATTGGTCCGCAAGTACTCCCCCTGCAGAACCCAGGGCTGCTTTAATTAATCCCATAATATCTTTCCTTTCTCTTTCTTTTATTTATATCAATATGCTGTTACTGGCTGAACGCCGCATAAAATGATACCAGTGTTCCGCTTATCAGTATGCCTCCGATAATGTCCGTAAGCCAGTGTGCTCCCGAAAGAAGCCTGCCCACTATGGTCACCACCATGAGCACTATCATCATGATCCTTATAATATTGTATGCCCTTCCCTGTCCCAGGCGCCTTTTGAAAAACAGCCATGTAGTCCCGAATACACATAGGGCAAGCATGGTATGTGATGAAGGGAAGGAGGCTTCCAGGCTGGTCTCTCCCGGCATAAGCATGGGTCGGTAATTAATGGCTATCTTGTCAAACAGAATGTAAAGCAGAAACAGAATTATAAACATGTAGGCCATAACAAGAAGGTCCTGATCCACCTTAAATAATGATCTTCTCTTAACTATCTGAACCACTCCGCAGATAGCAAAAAATACGAATATCACTATTGCAAGATATCCCAGCAGCTGAGTGATCTTATACCATATCATATTGGAACCTACTGCATTTGCTACTGCTCCGTTAATCCCTGCAAATCCCACGCTTGTTCCGTTTGGCCCTATTGCCTGGACATCTATTGCCGTTACGGCAAAAATGAATAAAATGGACAGCACCAGACAAACTATGCCTGTATACAGCCATGCAGTTGATTTTTCTCTCTTTTTCATATCTCTTTTCTCCTGATACTTAGTTTATTCCGCTATAATCTTCGGTATCTGCGCCGTCTTTTCAACAAATTCATCCACCGGCATGGGCTTTGCAAAATAGTATCCCTGGAACATATCGCATTTCTCCTCTGTAAGGAAGCGTGCCTGTTCCTGTGTCTCTACTCCCTCTGTAATAACGTCCATTCCCAGGTTCTTTGCCAGGGAAATGACACTTCTTAGGATCGCTTTGCTTCTCTTATCTTCATCCGCCCTGCTTAAGAACTTCATGTCAATCTTAAGCACATCTGCCGGAAAATCTTTAAGCATATTAAGGCTGGAATATCCGCTTCCGAAATCATCGATCTCAACTATAAATCCGATCCTCTGCAATCTTGTGATAAGCTCTGTTACCGTAGCAACGTCCTGGGCCACTGCCGACTCCGTAATCTCAAGACGGATTTTTTCGGCTGCGATCTTATACTTGGCAACCAGGTTTGTAAACACATCAAATATATCAAGGAAGTAAATATCCTTGGTGGAAATATTAACGGAAACAAACCAGTCCTTGCCCTCTTTCTCCCACTGGGCAAGGAGAGCACAAGCCTGCTCCCATATATAATAATCCATTTTAACTATAAGATTTCTCTTCTCAAATACAGGGATAAATACTCCCGGAGGAATAAGGCCTCTTTTCGGGTGTATCCATCTTGCCAGGGCTTCCGCTCCCACAACCGTACCGTCATTTTTAACGATGGGCTGTAAGAATATTGTGATCTCCTTATTTGCCAAGGCTTCATCCAGCTTAGAGATCATCTCCTGTTCTTTCTTAATGGACTCCAGGGACTCTTCGTTATAATAAGCCACATACTTTCGATAGTCTTCCTTAATGGAGGAAATGGATGCCTGTGCCCTGTCGCACATAATGGATACAGGTACGGTCCTGTTAACTATCTCATATATTCCGAAGCACATTTTTATGGTATAAACAAATTCCCGATCATCCATGTTAATGGCATCAGCTATGCCGATAAGCATCTTTTCGTCCAGGAATTTCTTCGGAAAGAGCATGGCAAACCTGTCTGCATACAGCCTTCCGTATATAGACCCTTCCGGCAGCTTGGTCCTGAGTTCGTCAGCTAAACGTTTAATTACGCCGTCCGCTATTTTTTCTCCGAAAAGGTCATTAATAAGACTGAACTTGGTAATATCCGTGCAAATAAGAACATATTTTGTGGTAAGGTCCTTTTGGATACGGTCTGCTGCCACCCGGAGGAAGTAGTCCTTATTATATATGCCGGTAAGGATATCATGGCTTGCAAGATATTTCTGCTTACGAAGCTCTTCATCTTCCCGGGTTTTGTCATATATTATGAGAGACGTACCTATAAGGTTGCCCTTTTCATCATACAGCCCACGATATATGGACTTATAATAATACGTTCTTCCGTCTTCTTCTATATTCGTGTTAAACTCGCGATAACATTCTGCTTCATTGTAATCCGGATAAATGTACTTCCTGATAAGCTCTCCCCGGTTCATACCCGTAAGAACATCCTTTTCTTCTTCATCCACCCTCAGGAAGGCTTTTGCACTGTTATTGCTGTATATGCAGCCGACTTCATCAAAGATAAGGATTCCTTCCTTTGACTCCTGTGACACAATGGAGATAGTCTGGTTCATCAGTTCCTTTGGAATAAAGCTTAAGGAGAAGTAGTAGAAGAGCATGGCTCCCACTGCGTATCCGTATATAGTGAAGTCCACAGTATCTCCGATAAACATAAATACGGCATTCAGGATTACTATAAGAAGAATTATTACAAATATTGAAAAGAATTTCTTTCTGTATATCTTGGGGCTTTTGATGGTTTTGTGAAGGAAGATCAACAGGCAGAACAATACCAGGGCATATACTATTATTCCGTGAACCTGAAAGAGTTCCTTAGGAACAAACTTGAATATTTCCCCTACAAATGTGTTGATCCTGACTACACTGAATGCATACTCATGCCAGATATTAAGACCCAGATAGAACACGTCAAAGATTAAAACCGGAAATGTGTAATTAACATATTTTAAAAATCTCTCGTTGTTGGTATAAGTAAGGGAAAAACGGGCAATGGCAAACATAAGCCAGTCGGTTGAGCAAAAATACAGCCCGAAAAGAGCCCGGCTTAACTTCTCATCTATACAAAGGGCCTGAAGAAATACAACTACCGTAATCTCCAACCCTACAAGGATGATGGTCTGGATGCTCTTTGACAGATCGGTATTATACTTTCTGCATAAAAACAGGAAATATACTAAGATAATTGCAACAATAAACAAAGAACCGATAAAAAAAGCCATATTAAATCCCCCGTATCCCTAGAATTATAGCATTTTCCGTTAGCTTTATCAATCCTGTAAGGCTTTAATATTTTTATTTACTTTTTTGAAAACTGCTATTATGATGTCATATAGAGTCTTTTTAAATATATGCCTTATGAAGGAGTGATCTCATGTTATCAGAATTAATGTCCAAGGATACTTGTGCTGCCTGCCGCTATTGCTGCAGCTTCAAAAGCACTTCCCTGTGGGAGCTTCCGACTTTTTCCGAGGATGTTATCAAGAAACTGGCTGAGGATAAAAGCTTCGACTATTCCATCCAAAAGGCCGGGAAGCACTCTTTCGGACAATTAGACCTTAAGGGTAAGTTCCAGTCAGCCAATCCGGCGGAAGAAGTTCCCTGTCCCTTTTTAGACAGATCCAGTGGCTGCACTTTAAGCGAAGGAGACAAGCCTTTTGATTGCAAGCTTTGGCCCTTCCGGGTTATGAGAAAGGACGGACACCTCCTCCTGACCATTTCCATTGCATGTCCTTCTATCATGTCATGGGAACTGGAGCAGCTTCGTTCTTATGCTCAGGAGAAGCTTAAGAAACCTGTAAGGGCTTACGTGGACGAGCACCCTTATGCAGTAAAGGATATGATGGAGGGGTACATTGCCCTTGTTGAGATTTAATTCTTATGCTGGATTTTAAAAACATTACTTTTCAAAATAAAAAACTTCTGGATTCATACCTGCAAAAATACGGCGGTAACTCCTGTCAGCATTCTTTTGCCCAGATGTATCTTCTAAAGGATAAATATAATGATTTCTTCTGTGAGATGAATAACTGCCTTTATGTACTTCGATCGGGATTTTCCGCAGATGACTGCCGGGTTTACCTCTTCCCCTTTTGCGAAGAGGCACTGATCTTCGATGCAGTTAAAAATGTCCTGGAGGATGCAGCTTTACACAAAAAAGCTGCCCGTTTTTTTACCATTACCAAAGATAAGGCAGACCTGTTGGAAAACCTTTTTCCCGGAGAGTTTGATATTGAAGAATGCCGGGATTATGCAGAGTATATTTACACTTCAGAAAAACTTTCTTTCCTTAAAGGAAAGAAAATGGCTGCCAAGCGAAATCATATAAACACGTTTAATCGCGTTTACGAAAACCGTTTCCGGGTGGTTTACTTTGGATGTGAAGATACTCCCGAAGAGCAGCAGATCATAGATGACGTTTTGAATTTCCAATCCGAATGGCTTTCCGCCCGGGAGAAGCAGGATCTCTACAAAGAGCTTCTTGTGGAGGATCTGCATATAAGTACTGCCATAAAATACCGTCACCGATTAAGAATATGCGGTGTGGCTGTATATGTTGATGAAGCCCTTGCAGGATACACTTTTGGTAATCCTATCTCCGATTCTTGCGTAGATGTTATAGCAGAAAAGGGAAATATAGATATCGACGGCATTTACCAGGTTTTGAATAATGAATTTGCAAAAATGGTACAGCCCCATTTTGAATATATCAACCGTGAAGAAGATTTAGGGGTTGCCGGACTTCGTAAAGCCAAGCTCAGTTATAAACCTGATATATTACTTGAAAAATACATAGCAACTTACAAAAAATAAGAGCTGCGCTTTTACCGCAGCTCTGCTATTTTTCAACTATCTTCTCCTCCGGGAGATATGTTCTTAAGATCCGGTCCATGCTCCGAGGATCTATAGGTTTGGCAAGAAAGTCCTCAAACCCCGCTTTCCTGTACTCATATGATACTCCGGAGATGGCATTGGCTGTAAGAACGATTATTACCGCCTCTTTACCGCCGGGAAGTTTTCGCATCTTTTCCATGGTCTCCACGCCATCCATGCCCGGCATCATGTGGTCCATAAATATCAGATCGTATTTATCTTTCCCGAACAGCTCCAGTGCTTTCTCTCCACTATTGGCGCATACTGCTTCAAGTCCGTAAGGTTCCAGAATCCCGGCTGTAACCTCCAAGTTCATCTCATTATCATCAACGATGAGAACCTTGGCATTCTTTGCAACAATTCGGGGTCGGTATGCATCTTCCGATACTTCCGCGGCACGTTCCTGAAGTTTGCCTATAGGCTCCCAGTCTATTACCTTGGAAATAACATCAAATGAAAATACAGATCCTTCACCGTACACGCTTTTAACCTGAAGGCTTCCTCCCATTATGTCCACAAGCCGCTGGGATATGGCAAGCCCAAGGCCGGTTCCTTCTTCAGAACGATTTCGCTTTGTATCAACCTGGGTAAAATCGTTGAAAATCTTTTCCAGATCCTCTTTTTTGATACCAATCCCAGTGTCTTCCACGTCTATGTATAAATGGCAGGTATCTTCATCCTCCTTCTCGGACTTTGCCCGAAGGATAATGTGTCCGCGTTTCGTAAACTTAACAGCGTTGCCTAGCAGATTAATCAGTACCTGCTTAACTCGTCCTTCATCTCCAAGAAGCACGCTGGGAGTCTGTTCATCTATATCCAGTTTAAATTCAACCGGTTTTTCCTGAAGCCGTATCCTTGTCATAGTTGCAATATCATTAATCGTAGATGCAACCATATAAGGATTCTCCACAAACTCCATTTTTCCGGATTCTATCTTTGAAAAGTCTAATATGTCGTTGATAATGGACAGCAAGGATTTCGATGCGGACTTGATCATTGCCGCATGTTTCTTGGCCTCTGCGTCTTTGCTGTCCCTGAGGATAAACTCTGCCATACCCGTGATGACGTTCATGGGCGTTCTTATCTCATGAGACATATTTGCAAGAAAGTTACTTTTGGCCTGGTCTGCCGCTTTTGCCTGTTCCATGTTGGTAATGATATCCGTCATATCCAGCTGGATTATGCTTAATCCGATTATTCTGGATCCTTCT
>Ga0256407_10001854_pt1 | contig 42467 bp, 28 predicted proteins | sample RumenRJG_04DNA_FD_193489 | JGI IMG/M metagenome (GOLD analysis project Ga0256407, IMG submission 193489) | Bovine rumen microbial communities from Lethbridge, Alberta, Canada - RJG_04 | ecosystem: Host-associated > Mammals > Digestive system > Stomach > Rumen | place: Canada: Alberta... | reverse complement strand
CTATTCTCTGACTATTATTCCTTGAAACTTCCTACATTTCGAGGTCATTGAATGAGATAGCGAACGCCATTTCTCTTGTCCACAATGTCTTTGGGTATCACACGAATGCGAAATCCAGCAACAAAGGTACGAAAATATTAGAGAAATAAGATACAAATAAGGAGTTTTTTACGCTTTGCAAACAAAAATCGAGGATTTTGCAAACAAAATGCAGATACCAAAGCCTTCAGGAGGTATGCACAATGTTCCATGAAATATCATTTTGTTCGCAAATTGTTCGCAAAAATAGAAATCAGCAACCTTCGATTGCTCGTAAGTTACTGATTTTCAGTGTGGACCAGCCAGGGCTTGAACCTGGGACCTCCAGATTATGAGTCTGTTGCTCTAACCAACTGAGCTACAAGTCCGGTGCTTTGTGTGAAAGCGGGTGCAAAGATAAGGAGTTTTTTGCAAATATCCAAATAATTTGGTGAAAATAGAAAAAAAAATCGTACTTTGAACCTTGGTCAAGGTAGGCTTCACCTCGGAAATAAAAGATTTAGAGTCCCTTGATAAGGGACGGCTATAATGCAGGGATAGAATAAAAATTGGGATTTCGCTCGGTTTAATCAACTTTCTTACGCTCAAGAATGATAATTTATTCTTATTCTCTTCGCTTAATCGAAATTTTGCACTACCTTTGCAACCGATTATGGATAAGAAACGACAAGGATTGAGTGCTGCGGAAGTGCTGATAAGTCGGGAGGAGCATGGGCAGAACGTGCTGACACCGCCGAAACGCCCCTCGATGTGGCGACTCTATCTGGAGAAATACGAAGACCCGATGGTGCGCATCCTGTTGGTTGCGGCTGTCGTGTCGTTGATACTGTCGTTTGTGAAGCACGACTTCATGGAAACGGTGGGCATCATTGCCGCAGTGGTGCTGGCGACGACGGTGGGCTTCTACTTCGAGCGCGACGCAGCGCGTAAGTTTGACGTGCTGACGCAGTTGGGCGAGGAGCAGCCGGTGAAGGTGATAAGGAGCCTCACCCCTAACCCCTCTCCAAAGGGCGAGGGGGACTCTAAGGGCGAGGGGAGTGATTACAAAGTGATGGAGATTCCGCGTCGTGACGTCGTGGTTGGAGATATCGTGATGGTCGAAACGGGTGACGAGATTCCTGCCGACGGAAAATTGCTGGAGGCCATCGATTTGCAGGTCGACGAGTCGAGCCTGACAGGTGAGGCGATGACCAATAAAGAGGTGAGAGGTGAGAGGTTAGAGGTAAGAGGTGAAAGTTCAGACATCAGCCCTCAGCCCTCAGACATCAGAGGTGAGGAGGCTTACCCGAAGGACATGCTGTTGCGTTCGTCGATGGTGATGAGCGGTTCGGGACTCTATGTCGTAACGGCCGTGGGCGACGAGACGGAGATAGGTCACGTGGCGCGCCAATCGACGGAGATAACGGGTGTGAAGACCCCGCTGAACATCCAGCTGGACCGTTTGGCCAAGCTGATTAGCAAGGTGGGCATTGGTTTGTCTGTGGCAGCATTCGTGGTATTTCTGGTGCACGACATCCTGACCGACGAGTTGTGGCACACGACGGACTATGTCGGCATGACGGAAGTGGTGCTGAAGTACTTTATGATGGCTGTGACGCTCATCGTGATGGCTGTGCCCGAGGGTTTGCCGATGGCCGTCACGCTGGCCTTGGCGCTGAACATGCGAAGGATGCTGAAGTCGAACAACCTCGTGCGTAAGTTGCAGGCTTCGGAAACGATGGGTGCCGTGACGTGTATCTGTACGGACAAGACGGGTACGCTGACGGAAAACAGGATGACGGTAAGTGATGTCAGATGTCTGATGTCTGATGGAGGAGGTTCAGCCCTCAGCCTTCAGCCTTCAGACCTCTATAATGCTATTGCGCTGAATACGACGGCGACGCACGATGTGGGTAATCCCACGGAACAGGCCTTGCTGCGGTGGTTGGTGGCACAGGGAGTGGACTATCAGCAATTGCGCGAAGCTCACCCTATTACGGCCCGCGAGCCCTTCTCGACGGAGCGGAAATACATGTCGACCACCGTTGGCGACACGGTATATATAAAAGGTGCGCCAGAGATTGTGATGGCGATGTGCGATATGACCGACGAGGAACGGCAACAGGCCGAACAGCAACTGACCGAATGGCAACAGCACGCCATGAGGACGCTGGCCATAGCCCAGGGGGCCAAGTTATTGGCTATTGTGGCCATTAGCGACCCGTTGCGTAAAGAGGTGCCTTCGGCTATCCGCCAATGCGGGCAGGCAGGTATCGACGTGAAGATCGTGACGGGCGACACAACGGCTACGGCGATGGAGATAGCGCAGCAATGTGGAATTATAGAGGTGAGAGGTGAGAGGGATTCGCAACGCCACACTCTGCTTGGCAGAGAAGAGGTAAGAGACAAAGCGTACATCACTGGTGCGGAGTTTGCTGCGTTGAGCGACGAGGATGCCCTGCAGATGGTAAAGAGTCTGAAGGTGATGTCGCGCGCCCGTCCGACGGACAAGCAACGACTGGTGGCCCTGTTGCAGCAACGTGGCGAAGTGGTGGCCGTGACGGGAGACGGAACCAACGACGCCCCAGCACTGAACCGCGCCCATGTAGGACTGTCGTTAGGCAGTGGTACGAGTGTTGCCAAGGAGGCCAGCGACATCACGCTCATTGACGACTCGTTCCGTAGCATTGTCCATGCGGTGATGTGGGGACGGTCGCTGTATAAGAACATCCAGCGTTTCATCTTCTTCCAGCTGGTGGTCAACGTGACGGCCTTGCTGCTGGTGCTTTGTGGCGCCTTTGTGGGGACGGAGATGCCGCTGACCATCACGCAGATATTGTGGGTGAACCTGATTATGGACACCTTTGCCGCTATGGCGCTGGCCTCGTTGCCGCCATCGAGGGAGGTGATGCGAGAGCGACCCCGTTCGCAAGATGCGTTTATCATTACGCGTCCGATGATACGAGGCATTGGCATCATTGGCGGACTGTTCTTTGTGGTGACGTTCGCCCTGCTCTACTATTTTGAGCGCATAGCCGGCGTCGACCCCAAGGAACTGACCATTTTCTTCTGCATCTTTGTCATGTTGCAGTGGTGGAACTTGTTTAATGCCCGCAGTCTGGGTTCGTGCCATTCGGCCTTCCGTAGGTTGTGGGCGTGTCGCGGATTCCTGTTCGTGCTGGCAATGGTGCTGGCAGGCCAGTGGCTCATCGTCACCTTTGGCGGAAAGATGTTCCGTACCGTACCGCTCGAATGGCCGTGCTGGGGTTGGATCATCCTTGGAACGTCGCCTGTTCTCTGGGTAGGCGAAGTGTATAGATTAATCGTCAGAATGAGGAAGGCATGAAGGGATATGTAGCAACGATAGGCATGTTCGACGGTGTTCACCGCGGTCACCAGTTTGTATTGCACGAAGTGGTGAGCGAGGCTCGTGCGCTGGGTTTGCAGTCGCTATGCATTACGTTCGACCACTCACCCCGTCAGGAACAGGTGCTGACGCCGTTGGAGCAGAAAGTCAGGCTTATCCGCCAGACAGGCATCGACCGCGTGGAAGTGTTGGCATTTACGCCAGAACTGAAGGCCTTGACGGCGAAGGAGTTTATGGAGCAGATGCTGAGAGATGAATGGGGCGTGCGCGTGCTGTTGACGGGTTACGACAATCGCTTCGGACACAACCGCGAGGAAGGCTTCGACGACTATGTGCGCTATGGGCAGGAACTGGGCATCGAGGTGCGCCAGTTGCGAGCCGAGGGAGCAATCAGCAGTTCCATCATCCGCCAGCTGATAGCCGAAGGCAACATCAGCAATGCCAACGAACTGCTGGGTCATCCGTATGCGTTGCTGGGTCGTGTCGAACATGGCGAGCATATCGGTACGCAGATGGGTTTCCCTACGGCAAATATCGTGGCAGACGACCAGCGTCAGCTGATACCCGCCTCAGGTGCCTATGCCGTAAAGGTAAGCATAGGCGACGACACAACGTGGAAAGCAGGCATGATGAATATCGGCACCCGTCCGACGTTCGACGGAAACCACCAGACATTGGAGGTGAACATCTTTGATTTCGACGAAGACCTCTATGGCAAGGCGTTGTGTGTCGAGTTTGTCAGCAGGCTACGCGAAGAGCGCCGGTTCGACAGTATGGAAGCCCTGCGCGAACAGTTAGAGAAAGACGAAATACAAGCTAAGAAAGAGTTGTTATGAAGAAAGCATTAAGCTATCTGCTTATTTTTATCGGCATCCAACTGCTTGGTGGTGCCATTATACAAACGGTATGGAGCCTTGTTACTCATAGCAGCGACAAGACGGCCGCCATGCTGATTACCCTGACGGCAATATGTGCCGTGCTGGTCATCATAGTCTTCCTATGGGCCCGTTTCGCCGTCGTATCGCCCAAGTGGTTGCGCACGCGGCCTTGGACGGTATTGGCGTGGAGCGTGATGGCGTCGTTGGGAGCACTCATTCCTTCTATTTGGATGCAGGAACAGATGCCCGAACTGCCCAATTTGATGGAGAACGAATTTGACACCATTCTGGGAACGCCCTGGGGTTATCTGACCATCGGACTGTTGGCACCGCTGAGCGAGGAAATCGTGATGCGTGGAGCCATCCTGAAGGAGTTGCTGAAGTCGCAGAAACTATCCGTTTGGGCTGCCATAGCCATCTCGGCAGCGATGTTTGCCCTCATCCACATGAATCCTGCGCAGATGCCTCATGCCTTTATCATCGGATTGTTGCTGGGATGGATGTATTGGCGCACAGGGTCGATACTGCCCGGAGTAGCCTATCACTGGTCAAACAACAGTGCAGCATTTGTGATGTACGCCCTCTATCCCAATCCTGACATCAAACTCGTTGATATCTTCAAGGGGTCGGAAATGCATGTGGTGTTAGCGGTGTTCTTCTCGCTGCTCATCCTCCTGCCGGCTATCTACCAGCTCCACCTGAACATGAAAAGAGCTGACGAGCGCTAAGCGTATAGACGACAAAAATACGGGCTGCCCCTGACACATCAGATAGGGCAGCCCGTATTGGTTTCATGGATAGCGTTTTGAATAAACTTGATTAATAATATAGAGAAAGCATAGAAATATAATCTCAGTCAGTAGGCAGAGCCGGAGCCAGCACCTTGGTGCTATCGCCTGTCATCTCACCCACGTTAGCCACCTGCACAGGGCTTACTGCCGCTACGGTATCAGCGTCCTGCAGATTGCTGGCATAGTCGTCAGGAGTATTCCATGTGGAATCCCATGGAGCCTGAGCAGCATTGCCAAGGGTGAGGATGATGGCCACAACGGCTGCGGCCCTGAAGAGTGGCATCAGTCGCTGGGTGAGTGTCACCGTGCGAGCCTCCACGCTCTTGGGAGCGTGCTCTTCGTTTACCATTTCAAGCATACGGGCATCGAAGTCGTCGCCCAACGTCTGGTGGGTTGCCTCGTCAGCAAAGAGTGCGCGCATGGGTTCCATCTCCGCAGGGATATTCTCCTGACGGAAGAAGGTACGCAGGATGCTCTCCTCTTCGAGGGTAGTCTCCGCGTTCCAATAGCGCTCCATGAGTTGTTCGATGTACTTGTAGTCCATATTGCTTTGCTTTTGGCCTTTAGCTATTCGCTTTTGGCCGTTCTCTATATTAAAGACGTTTGTCAAAACAAAAAGTTACAGGAATTTCTTAAATTTTTCGCGAATTGTTTGTCGGGCCCTGAAAATATTGACTTTCACCTGTTCCTCTGTGATGTCGAGAATGGTGGCAATGTCCTTATAGCTCTTACCCTCCATATCGCGTAATTGCATGCAGCTACGTTGTTTTTCAGGCAATGCGCTGATGAGTTGTCGCACCAGTCGGACCCTGTCGTTCTGGATGGTTTGTTCCTCTGGATTGGAAGCCACATGCTGATCGTGGGGTTGGATGGATGCATCCAGCGACTGCGTCTGATTGTCCATGCGTCGTGCCTTGTCCAGCGACAGGTTACGGCAGATGGTCAGGCAGAAGGCTTCTATCGAGTCTATCTGTTCCCAACTGTCGCGTTTGTTCCAGACCTTCATCATCGTTTCCTGCACCACATCCTCTGCCTCCGCAGGATTCATCGTGATGCGGAGTGCCATTCTGTAGAGTTCGTTCTTCAGCGGCAGGATGTCGGACTGGAAACTGATGGTTTTCATTTTTCGATAACCGTTCCGTGCTGGCCGTCAATAGCCGTTGCGAGGGTGATAATCACCTTCGAGACGCCAGCATCGACAGCACTGAGAGCATTTTCGATTTTGGGTAACATACCGCCGCTGATGGTACCGTCGGCTTTGTACTTTTCAAATAACGTACGCGTAATGACGGGAATCACCGAGTCGTCATCATCAGGATTCGAGAGCACGCCTTTCTTCTCGAACGAGAAGATCAGCGTCACGTCGTATTGCTGAGCCAGTGCCTTTGCCGTCTCTGAGGCGATGGTGTCGGCATTGGTGTTGAGGATATGCCCCTCGCCATCGTGCGTGAGTGGAGCCATCACAGGAGTGATGCCTGCCTCGATGAGGTGCGCGAGAGTTTCGTTTGCGACGTTGTCAACGTCACCTACGAAGCCGTAGTCGACGGGTAAACCGTCGACCACTTTGATGGGGCGTTTGTGACTGCGGATAATGTCGGCATCAGCACCAGTCAGGCCAATCGCATTGACACCATTGGCCTGCAAACGAGCCACAAGGTTCTTGTTGACCAGACCGCCATATACCATCGTTACTACCTCAAGCATATCGCTGTCGGTAATGCGGCGTCCGTTGACCATCTTGGTCTCGATGCCGAGTCGCTCTGCCATCTTGGTAGCTTTACGACCACCACCATGTACCAACACCTTACGTCCCTCGATGGCCGAGAAGTTGCGTAACAACTGAGAGAGCTGCAGTTCGTCCTCGACCACAGCTCCTCCTACTTTTACTATCGTTAGTTTTTCTTTCATTTTTTATTTTCGTTATTACGGTATTACGTCACTCAAGATAGGTGTAACCATAGAGTCCCGACCGGTAATTGCTGAGGAACTCCTTGCCTTCTTCGAGGGTAATCTTGCCGGTCTTAACACTCTTGGCCACCCAGATTTCCAGCTGACGAACCAGTTTCTTGGGATTGTACTGCACGTACTCCAAAACCTCCTCGACAGTCTCACCATCGAATACCTGGTCGACATGATAGCCTCCGTCCTTCACGGAGATATGGACAGCAGTGGTGTCACCAAAGAGGTTGTGCATATCGCCTAAGATTTCCTGATAGGCTCCTACGAGGAAGACGCCCAGATAGTATTTCTCGTTACGTTTCAATGCATGAACGGGCAGCGAATGCGAGTTATGGCGGTTGGTGGCAAAGTTGGCAATTTTACCATCCGAGTCGCACGTGATATCCTGAATGGTGGCATTACGTGTAGGACGCTCGTTGAGGCGCTGAATAGGCATAATGGGGAAGATCTGGTCGATAGCCCATGAGTCAGGTAACGACTGGAATAGCGAGAAGTTGCAGAAGTACTTGTCTGCCAGCAACTTATCAATATTCATCAGTTCTTCAGGCACGTGCTTCAGGTTCTTGGCCAAGGCGTGAATCTCGTGACAGACGCTCCAATACATGGCCTCAATCTCAGCACGCGTCTTCAGGTCTACGATACCGTGTGCAAAGAGGTCGAGGACTTCTTCACGAATTTGTTCGGCATCGTGCCAGTCCTCGAGCACGTTGCGAGGCGACAGGTTGTCCCAAATCTCATAGAGGTCCTTCACCAACTGGTGTGAGTTCTCATCAGGTTCAAACTCCTCAGGCATCTCTGGCAAGGAAGCCGTCTCCAACACGTCAATCACCAACACGGAATGATGAGCAGCCAGCGAACGGCCACTCTCCGTAATCAGGTTGGGGTGGGGGATTTCGTTGCGGTTGGCAGCATCCACGAAAGTATAGATACAGTCGTTGACATACTCCTGAATAGAATAGTTGACACTACTCTCGCTCGAAGGAGAACGCGTGCCGTCGTAGTCGACACCCAAACCACCGCCACAGTCGACGAAATCAACGTTATAGCCCATCTTGTGGAGTTGCACATAGAACTGCGAGGCTTCGCGCAGAGCCGTCTGGATACGACGAATCTTCGTTATCTGAGAACCGATATGGAAATGGATGAGGCGCAGACAGTCTTTCATGTCCTTCTTCTCAAGCAGGTCGAGAGCCTCCAGAAGTTCGGCACTCGTCAGTCCGAATTTCGAGGCGTCGCCGCCACTCTCTTCCCATTTTCCAGCACCCGAAGAAGCCAGTTTGATACGGATACCGATGTTGGGACGAACGCCCAGTTTCTTGGCCTCACGGGCAATGATATCGAGTTCGTTCAACTTCTCAACGACGATGAAGATACGCTTGCCCATCTTCTGTGCCAACAGAGCCAGTTCGATATACGACTGATCCTTATAGCCATTACAGATGATGATGGAGTCGCTCTGACATTGAACGGCAATGACAGCGTGCAGTTCGGGTTTCGAACCTGCCTCAATGCCCAGATTGAACTTACGTCCGTGGGAGATAATTTCCTCGACGACGGGCTGCATCTGGTTGACCTTGATAGGGAACACCACATAGTTTTCGCCTTTGTACTCATACTCCTCGGCGGCTTTCTTGAAACAGCTCCACGTTTTCTCGATACGATTGTCGAGAATATCGGGGAAACGCAGCAATACTGGTGACTGAACGTCACGCAGCGACAGTTCGTCCATCACTTCGCGCAGGTCAATCTGCGTGCCGTCCTTACACGGTGTCACATAGACGTTACCTTCGTCGTTGATACCGAAGTAACTGGTGCCCCACCCGTTGATGTTGTAGAGTTCCTTGGAGTCATCGATGGTCCATTTCTTCATTGTAATATCAGGAATGTTAGAGTTGTTTATTTATAGGTTTAACAGGGAACGAAGAGATGCTACGCTGATGCTAATCTTGTCATAGTCGTCAAGCACGTTGACATCAAGGGTATAGCGCGCTTTCTGATAGAACGATTCGCGCTGCTCCAGATGTTCTGTGATATAGGCTATCAATTCCTCAGCGCTCTTACCTTTCAGCAACGGACGCTCAATCTTAGCCATCAGCAGATGCTTGTATAGGGTCTCGGGAGTGGCCTTCAGATAGACGACGTCACCTTGCTGGTTCAGATAGTCCATGTTGTCGAAGAAGCAGGGCGTTCCGCCACCACAGCTGATGATGACGTCCTCAAATTCTGCCACCTCGTGCAACAGATTATATTCTATCTTGCGGAAGCCCTCTTCACCTTTCTCGGCAAAAATCTGCGATACCGTCTTGTGCATACGGCTTTCGATATACCAGTCCAGATCGTAGAACATCATACCCGTCTCTTTCGAGAGGGCCTTGCCTACGGTCGTTTTGCCGGAACCCATGTAGCCAATGAGGATGATGCGTCTCATTTCTTCTGCTTTTCGATGATTTCCATGCACTGGTCAAAGGTCAGCTTCGAAGCAGTGGAATGCAAGGCCTTGGGGATGCGATAGTTCTTGCCGTCGAAGGCAATATAGGGACCGTAGCGACCGTTCAGGATTTGCATCTTACCGTCAGCGTCAAACGACTTCAGGTGTTTCTCTGATTCCTGCTGACGCTTCTCCTTAATGAGTGCAATAGCATCCTCGAGGGTAATATCCATGGGGTCAGCGTCCTTTGGCAGTGAGGTGTACTTCTTTTGGTGGAGCACATAAGGGCCAAAGCGTCCTGTGCCAATAACTACGGGCGAGCCTTCGAAATCACCCAGTGTACGAGGCAACTGGAACAGTTCCATAGCCTCCTCCAACGTGATAGACTCTATGCTCTTTTCGCTAGGCATCTGGGCAAAGCGGGGTTTTTCGGAATCGTCGGCAGTACCAATCTGAACGACAGGTCCGAAACGGCCGATCTTGACAAAGACGGGACGTCCGCTTTTGGGATCGTTACCCAATTGGCGCTCACCGGCCTTGTGTTCTTGACGGGCGTTCATGGTCTTCTCGACAGTAGGTTCGAACTTCTTATAGAAGCTCTTCATCATGTCTGTCCACTTCTCATCACCCTCTGCAATCTTATCGAAGTCCTGTTCCACCTTAGCGGTGAAGTTGTAGTCCATAATAGTTGGGAAGAACTTCATCAGGAAGTCGTTCACAACGATACCAATATCGGTAGGCAACAGCTTGCCCTTATCAGAGCCGGCCATCTCCTTACGTTTCTTCTGAGTGACCACCTTGCCTTTCAGCGTATCGATGGTATAGAAGCGCTCCTCGCCCTTTTTGTCGCCTTTGTGGACATACTCACGTTGCTGGATAGTAGAGATAGTAGGAGCGTAGGTTGAAGGACGACCAATGCCCAGTTCCTCCAGTTTATGAACGAGCGAAGCTTCCGTATAGCGTAACGGACCTTGACTGAAACGCTCTGTAGCCTGGATTTCGCGACGAGTCAGTTCCAGACCTTTTTTCAAAGGAGGCAGCACGTGGCTTTCTTCTTCCTGTTCGTCGTCATCCACTGACTCACGATAGACCTTGATGAAACCGTCGAATTTTACCACTTCGCCCTGAGCCACAAAGAATTCTTCAGCACCGCTGACAGTGATGTTTACGGTGGTTTTCTCCATTTCTGCATCAGCCATCTGACTGGCAATAGTACGCTTCCAGATCAGTTCGTAGAGTTTCTTCTCCTGCGAAGAACCTTCAATGGTGGTATTTTCCATATAGGTAGGACGGATGGCTTCATGAGCCTCCTGAGCACCCTTCGCACTGGTATGATACTGACGCACCTTGCTATATTCAGCGCCATAGAGTTTCGTGATTTCCTCTTTGCTGGCATTGATGCACAAACCTGAGAGGTTGACAGAGTCCGTACGCATATAAGTAATGAGTCCGTGTTCGTACAGGTGTTGGGCAACGATCATCGTCTGACTGACGGTAAAGCCCAGTTTGCGGGCAGCTTCCTGCTGAAGCGTCGACGTGGTGAAGGGGGGAGCGGGCGTACGCTTCATGGGCTTCTTGACCACAGACTCGATAGTGAATGAAGCATCCTTGCACTTCTCCAAGAACTGTTCCACTTCCTCGTGGGTTTTCAGACGCTGGGCAAGTGTGGCCTTGACCTCTGTCTGCGAACCATCGGCATTGGTAAGGGCAAAGATACCATTGACGCTATAGTATGGCTCGCTGTTGAAACTCTGGATTTCACGCTCGCGCTCAACTATTAGACGTACAGCAACACTCTGCACACGACCAGCTGACAAGGCTGGTTTTACCTTTCGCCACAATACTGGCGAGAGTTTGAAACCCACCAAACGATCAAGTACGCGACGAGCCTGCTGGGCATTCACCAGATTCATGTCCAAATGACGCGGAGTCTCAATGGCCTTCAGAATAGCCGGTTTCGTAATTTCGTGGAATACGATACGACTCGTCTTCTTTTCATCCAGCCCTAGTACTTCACACAGGTGCCATGAGATAGCTTCTCCCTCGCGGTCTTCATCGGATGCCAACCAAATCTTCTCGGCTTTCTCGGCATTCGTTTTCAGTTCCTTGACGAGTTTAGCTTTTTCCTCAGGAATTTCGTATTCAGGTTCGAGCGTATCCGTATCGATACTCATCTCCTTTTTCTTCAGGTCACGGATGTGACCATAGCTCGACATTACCTTATACTCCTTTCCCAGGAACTTTTCAATGGTCTTAGCCTTTGCAGGCGACTCAACGATTACCAAATTCTTTTGCATATACTTGTCTTTATTATTTTCTTTCGGGCTGCAAAAGTAGAGAAAAGTTTTGGTTACACCTTATTTATATAGATGTTTTTTTGATTTCTTAACATTTCGTTCTCCTTTACTTTTACTCCCATCCTTAAGGATGACGACAAAAACGGCCTTTGTCAGTCTTTTAAATAAAGAACAAAAAAGCGTATGAAAAGAATACTGATGATGCTTTGCCTGATGTTGTCGATATTTTTAGCACAGGCAGCAAACAAGCCATGGGACAATGGCAAGTTAAAGGTATCGGATAACCAGCGTTATCTGCAGTTTGAAAACGGGCAGCCTTTCTTCTGGTTAGGAGAAACGGGTTGGCTATTACCAGAACGACTCGACAGGGCCGAGGCGGAATGGTATCTGCAATCGTGTGCCAAGGCAGGATATAACGTTGTGCAAGTACAAACGATTGATGGCGTTCCTGCTTACAATATCTATGGTCAGATGTCAAACATTGATGGTTGGAATTTCAAAGATATTAACCAGAAAGGCATCTATGGCTATTGGGACCACATGGACTATATCGTTGATATGGCCGCCCAGCACGGCATCTATATCGGAATGGTGTGTATCTGGGGTGGATTGGTGAAGGACGGCAAACTGAGTGTGGAGGATGCTAAGAAGTATGGCACGTTCCTCGCCAATCGCTATAAGAACAAGAAGAACATCATCTGGTTTATGGGTGGCGACATCCAGGGTGACATCAAGCCTGAAGTATGGGAAGCATTGGCGACAACCATCAAGTCGATAGACAAGAACCACCTCATGACTTATCATCCACGTGGACGTTACACCTCTGCCAAATGGTGGTCAAAAGCCTCATGGATTGACTTCCATACTTTCCAGAGCGGACATCGCCGCTACGGACAGCGCATGGGCAATGCCGACTATCCTATTCCTGACAATACGGAGGAGGATAACTGGATGTATGTCGACTCCACGTGGAAGTACAACCCCATCAAGCCGGTATTGGACGCTGAGCCTTCGTATGAAGACATCCCTATGGGACTGCACGACGCTAACGAGCCGCGTTGGAAGGATTACGACGTGCGCCGCTACGCCTATTGGAGCGTGTTCGCGGGAAGTTGCGGTCATACCTATGGCCATAATGCCATCATGCAGATGTTGAAGCCTGGTTATCCCACGAGTTATGGTGATGCTGGCGACGTGAAGGCGTGGTATCAGGGGCTGAAAGATCCTGGCTACAACCAGATGCAATATCTGAAGCGGCTCATCTTGTCGTTCCCCTATTTTGAGCGTGTTCCAGATCAAAGTGTTATTTTGGAGAATGGTGAGAAATACAATCGTCTGATTGCAACGCGCGGCAACGACTATCTGCTCGTTTACAATTACAATAATAACAACATGAAGCTCGACCTGACAAAAATCAGTGGCGAGAAGAAAAATGTTTGGTGGATGACTGCTGCCACTGGAAAGTTGAAATATCTTGGTGAATTTGATAACAAGGTGCTCACCTTTCGCTATCATCCACAGTCAGCTCGTGTGGAGGATGGTGTACTTATCGCCATTGACAGCACCAAAGACTATCTGAAGAAAGATCAGACGGAACTGTCGCCTGATGGTTACAAGGCAAAAGAACGTGACCTGAATGAATGAACCACGGATTTCTTTGACCTAAAGGTACAAAGTGTGGCGTTGCAATCACAGATTATACGTATGAAAAGATTTCTTATTATTTTGTTTGCTCTGCTGCCCTTGTTGGCTTTTGCCAAAGTGGAAGTGACGAACTTGCGCGTTGAGAACTTGGATGAACCGCTGGGCATTGATACCAGCGAGCCACGTTTCTCGTGGCAGATTACCAGCGATAAAAAAAATGTGTGCCAAACGGCTTATCAGATAGTTGTCAGCGGCGATCAGGGCGAGTTGTGGAACTCTGGGCGTGTGGAGAGCGACCAACAGCTGTGGGTGCGTTATGGCGGCTCTCAGTTAAAGAGCAATACAGCTTGCACGTGGAAGGTTAAGGTTTGGACCACTGTTGGTGAGTCCGGTTGGAGCAGCGAGGAGTGTTTCAGCATCGGACTGCTCGACGAAGGTAAATGGAGCGGCTATTGGATAGGTTTGGAACAACTGTTGCCTTGTGAAGAAAGAGGTATGCACACACGCATGGCTGCACGCTATCTGCGCAAGGAGTTTCATTTGAAGGACAAAGCAATAAAGCGAGCAACGGCATATGTCGCTGGCATCGGATTGCATGAATTTTACGTCAACGGTCAGCGTATGGGCGACAAAGTGCTGACGCCTGTGCCCAGCGACTATCGGAAGACCATCTATTACAATACATATGACGTGACATCTTACATCTTACATCATACATCTGACGTCTGCCTCGGCATTGTCCTTGGCAACGGGCGTTATTTCCCTATGCAACAGCATAAGCCGTATAAGATTCATACTTTTGGCTATCCGAAATGCCGCATCAATGTCATTGTGGAATATACTGACGGAACCATCCAGCGCTTGCAGACCGATGACAAGGGCTGGAAGATTACTGCTGAGGGACCTATCCGCGCCAATAACGAATACGACGGAGAGGAGTATGACGCTCGCAGGGAAATGCTGGGCTGGAGTGAGGTAGGCTATGACGATTCGAAATGGTTGAAAGCTGAACGTACGGATATTCCTCAGGCTTATCTTCGGGCTCAGATGACGCCAGGCATGAAGGTGTTACAACAAATACGACCAGCATCCATAAAAGGAAATCTCGTTGAAATCGGTCAAAATATTGCAGGATGGCTGAAGATTCGCGTTCGTGGACAGAAGGGCGACACCATCCGTATCGTTTATGCCGAAAAGTTAAACGCTGACGGCACGCTCTACCGCGACAATTTCCGCAATGCCCGTTCGACAGACATTTACGTCTGCAATGGTGAGGAAGGAGCAGACGGTCGATGGTGGACTCCGACATTCGTTTATCATGGTTTCAAGTACGCTGAGGTTATTGGACTGAAAAATGCAAAAAAAGACGATTTCATCGCAGAAGTAGTGGCTGACGAGATGGCAACTACGGGCCATTTTGAATGCTCTGATACAATCCTGAATAAAGTGATGAAGAATGCCTGGTGGGGTGTTTTGGACAACTACAAGGGAATGCCTGTTGACTGTCCGCAACGTGACGAGCGTCAGCCTTGGCTGGGCGATAGGACGATGGGTTCGTTGGGTGAGTCGTTCTTGTTCGACAACGAGCGTCTCTATACAAAATGGATGCGTGACATTTGTGAGGCACAGCGCACAGACGGATGTGTCCCTGACGTAGCGCCAGCATTCTGGAACTACTACAGCGACGATGTAGCGTGGGCGGCGGCTTTGCCTTTTGGTTGTGATATGCTTTGGCGACAATACGGTAACCGCGAGGCCATCGATAAAAGCTATCCAGCCATCAAGAAATGGGTGCAACATATCATTGAGGAATACTCCAAGGACGGTATCATCCATTGCGGAAAGTATGCCGACTGGTGTGTACCTCCTGAAAAGCTGGAACTCATCCACTCGCAAGATCCTGCGCGACAAACGGATGTGACGCTCATCTCTACAGCATATATCATCCGTACCCTGCAACTGATGGAGCAGTGGGGTTGTGAGAAGGAACTGTGGCAACCCATTCGTGAACAGATGACGGAGGCTTTCAACAAGCGGTTCCTGGCCATCAAGCGAGGCACCAGTCCACGCCCTGGCCACGTGCTCTATCCTGACTCAATATATTATGGTAATAATACGGTGACGGCAAATGTGCTACCGTTGGCGCTGGGTATTGTACCTAATGATTGTAAGGAAGATGTGGTGAAGCAGATTGTTGAAAACATCTGTGTCCAAAACAAAGGCCATGTGTCGTGTGGTGTCATTGGCATCTCTTGGCTCCTCAGAGGTCTGAGCGATAATGGTTTCAGCGACGTAGCCTATCTCTTGGCCACACAGCGTACCTATCCGTCATGGGGTTATATGACGGAGCAGGGGGCGACAACCATTTGGGAATTATGGAATGGCGACAAAGCAAATCCAAAGATGAACAGCGGCAATCACGTGATGCTGTTAGGCGACCTGCTCACGTGGTGCTATCAATATTTAGGAGGAATACGAAGCACAGATGCTTACAAACATATTGTACTGAAGCCTGCCTTCGACATCCAAGACTGCGAATGGGCGAATGTAAGCTTTGACTCACCCTATGGAAGCATTACAAGCCACTGGAAGAAAAACCTGCAGCACCTTGATTGGCACGTGGTAATTCCCTGCAACACAACAGCCACTGTCTATCTGCCTGATGGTACGACAAAAGAAATTGGTTCTGGTACTTACGACTTTAGCTGCGACATTCCAACTTCGCATCCAGCTATCATGAAGGATGAATTCCTCTATGAGAGGACCTTCTTCCCAGAGGCTCATGCCTCAACCATTGTGGAGACGAAGAAAGGTGACTTAGTGGCTGCATACTTCGGTGGTACACACGAGAAAGATCCAGATGTATGCATCTATGTAAATATCAAGAAGAAAGGCTCCAACAAGTGGAGTACTCCCATTCTTGCTGCTGATGGTGTGCTGGACCTTAACGACCCACGCGCCAAATTTGCTGGTCTTTCTGGTATGAAGGACGACACGACACCGGCAACGGCGGGACCAATTCGTCGTGTGTTTTGTGGTTTGACCGCAAAAAAAGGCACACATGACGAGGATACCTACGACTACATTACCAAGACCACCCGTCTGCAGAACGTTCCCACGACATTGAAGCGCAAATCGTGCTGGAATCCTGTGCTGTTCGAAATGCCCAATGGTGAACTATGGCTCTTCTTCAAAATAGGCAGTAGCGTAGGCGACTGGACAGGTTGGTTGGCAAAATCGAAGGATGGAGGAAAGACGTGGAGCGATAAGGAGCCTCTGCCTTTTGACTCGGAAGGGCGTGCTTTCCTTGGCCCCATCAAGAACAAGCCTGAACTCGTGAACAATCGTCTGCTCTGTGGCTCAAGCACTGAGGGTAATGGCTGGCGCTTCCACATGGAGATTCTCGACTTGAGTGATGGGCTTTGGAAAACGGACAAACCTGTCAGTGAACTGAATTGGAAATACATCCCTGTGGAATCGACGGAAGCCATTAAGACGGATGACAATGAGCGTCATCCTATCGACTGCATCCAGCCTTCTATCCTGAAATTGAAGGATGGTCGTCTGCAAGTCTTGATGCGTACACATAATGCCCGTCTTGCCACCTCGTTCTCGTCGGATGGTGGTAACACATGGACACCCGTCACCCTGTCTGAAGTAGAGAACAACCAGAGCGGAACAGATGCAGTAACACTGGCTGACGGTCGCCACGCGCTCATCTACAATAATTTCGAGACGTTACCCCTGACCAAGAAAGGTGTGCGAACACCCTGTTCTATAGCACTTAGTGATGACGGCACGCATTGGCGCCACGTACTGACGCTGGAGGACTCGCCCATCGACCAATACAGTTATCCTGCCATCATCCAAGGTCGTGACGGCACACTACACTGTATCTACACATGGCGACGACAGCGTGTTGCTTACAAGCAAATAGACTTGAGGCAGCTACGTTAGAATAAAAGCTGTTAGAATATCCAGACTTGACTTTCGTCAGGGTAGTTGTACCAGTCAAGGGCTGCCTTGTGATTTTCCACCCATGCGCCAAACGCGTGGCCTGTGGTTTTATAAGCTCCATCACTGAATACCACACCGGTATCCGTGCGTTTGTAGAAACCGATCTGTACACCCTCTAGCGGATATTTGAAGTCATTAGAAGGTACCAACAATGCCCAAGGCAGGTCTTTGATTTTGAACTCTACCTGATAGTTATACAGCACTTGGGAGGCTTTCAACTCGTCGAGATGGATTTCATATAGGCCGCCGTTGTAATTTTCGACAATAAACGGGTCGATTTCCTCGAGCGTTATGTTTTCAGCTATCGTAGAGTCTTTGAAATAGATAATATAACTCTGGCTGACGGAATTTCTCGATTCATACTCTGGGCTAGCGTCCAAAGACGTATTATAGTATTTGCGCAAGGCTATCGCCCCCGTGTTTTCCATCGTGGACTGATAGGGGTCCATAGCCCAGTGAGCATCAGCACACACGGTAATGACAGGTTGATTCTTTGGACTACAAATCAACAGGTCGTAGCTTCTTACAAAGTTTTTCGAACCCGCTGGCAAATTGTCGTTAAACGTCTTGCCGTTGACAGTCGTGACGCTATCTATATCGTCGAAATTGCAACCCATCACTCTGAAATATCCGGCAAGCTGAACGTCGCAGCCCACAGCTGACAGCGTTACGTGAACCACCACTTGCTTGGGTGTTGTATGTTCCACACCGATACGGAATACGAGATCGTTGTAGTCGTAGTCGCCAACCAACGGGAAATCCTTTTCATATATATAAGAATAAGTCTGCGGTTTTAAGGTACCAATCGGGGTTCCTGTATTGATACCGCCCGAGAAGTTAACCTCCGTCTGTGTTACAGGGAAGACCTTTACGTAATAGATACCATCCTTATCGACGAGTGCCGCATAGAGCGTAGTCTGTATCATGGGCACACTGACCGTCATCCATTTCGACTCCCCTTTAGCTATCACGAATTCGTTCATCACTTCGGCATTCGTGCTGGACAGCGGGTTGGCAGTCAGCAACATCACCTTCTCAACATCTTGACTGACGTTGGCTGTAATCTTGTACGAGCGCTCTTCCGTCAATCTCCACTGGTGATATTGGTCTACGCTGTCTACTGGAGAATTGTATTTGATGTATTCATTATACTTCTCCTCGTCATAATAGTTTGTAGTACAAGCCATTGCGCTCAGAAGCACCATTGCCCCCAAGGCCGTCTTTATCAATGAGTGGGTCATTTTCATCTTGCTTAATTCAAAAAAGTGTCTTAATTCGGTCCCAAAATTACTATTTTGGCTTCAAAATTACAAAATATTATAGACAAATGACCATTATTTTTCGCAATTTTATAGATTTTAACACTAAAATGCATTTACTTAGGGAATTTCTTTGTATTTTTGCACCATCAATTGATAATTAAGTTACGTAACAAGACAAAATTAAAATTTTATGAGCGGAATGAAAAAGTTTTTTGGTTTAGGATTATTGGCTCTGCTCACGACGGCCTATTTAACATCCAGTTGTTCACGCGATGAATTCTCGGGTTCTCTTCTTGAAGCCAAGAAAGCAACCTTCAACGACAATTTCATTGCAGAATACGGAAACATTGCTCCCAATCACGATTGGGGTTTCGGAACTAGTAATGGTACTCGTGCATTTACGCGTGCTATCACGCCTGGCAACCAGCACTATTCACTTACTGACCAACCGGCTAATAATCCGACTGCTCCAAACGAGCCATCTTTCAGGGGATGTCCTGAAAAGCCGACGTTTAACGAGTCTGCACCTGCAGGAACGCCTGAGGCTACAAGCGAAACTTCGTTGGCACATGGCGGTACATACATTATCAAAACAGGTAACTTGAGTTATCCTCAGAATTTCAAGAATTTGACATTCTATGTGCAGAGCGATATTGAATACTCTTCTCAGCCAAATACTTCTGAAAATGGAACAACATTTATTATTGAGGCAGGCAAGACACTTACCTTTAAATACTCAACATCTGAGAACGTAAAAATATACATGGCACCAGGTTCACATCTCGTGATAGACAATGGTCTTACATTTAAGAATACTATGCTTTATGTGGGTGAAAGGTGTACTGTAAGATGTTCCAATGTACTTTTCGGTGCAGGTTCTACTGTGCTTAACGAAAGTGCAGCCACAGATGCCTTTACTGCTGCTCAACTGAATATTGAAGAGAGTACACTCTTTTACAATAATGGTAATCTGAAAGCTACAACAGGCATAATGGTTCAGAAAAATTACAATAATAATGGTCAAGCTGCTGAGCTTGTTAACAACGGTTCGCTTACTACAAACAAGCTTGAGTGTCAGGCAGGTGGTGCTATGTTGAATGAAGAGGGGCATACAACAACGGTTAATGGTTTAACATATTTGTATAATACAAACAGCTATTGGGAGAACAAAGGTATTTATAATACATACGACTTTGAAATTAATAGCATTGATCATGTTTGGAATAAATGTAAGTTAACCGTTCATAAGGCTGATAATACTGGTACTTTCAAAATTGCTGGAAACTCTCATACTTCATTTGTTCTTGACGGCGGTGTTTCTGTTCAGACAGACAAAATGGATTTTGGCAACAATGCAGATTTCTACATGAAGGGAAATTCAATGCTGGAAGTGTTAGGTGAGTGCCATTCTTTGAATGGTAACAAAAATCATGGTATTCATGGCTTGGACAATTCAATCTATTCTATCTTCAAGGCAGGTTCTGTTACAAGTGTGAATTCCAACAATAATACTCAGAACTGTATGAACTATTATGGTCGTGTATGGGTTTATACAGATTCTCACTTTGAGCAAGTTCTTTTGGATAAGAGCAAACTGGATGAGCCTTCTGACCAGCCTACTTATTATTTCGAATCTAATGTAAAATTCAAGTTCGCTCCCCATAATGACCCTTGTCCTATTACAAGTCCAATAACAGGTAATTGTCATCATGGCTATAACACCACCACAACCACTACTGAAATAGTACTTTTACAGTCGGGTCGTGTGTTCTGCGAGGACCTTGGTAGTGTCGGTGCTACAGACATTGACTACAACGACGTTGTGTTCGACGCATGGATTTATGTGAAGCGTACGAATAATGATCCCAATACGGACGTGTTCTACAAAGCCTTCATTCAGCCGTTGGCCGCTGGTGGCACCATATCCGCACAGATTGCTGGAGTGGATGTCCATAAAACGTTGTTTGGTGTTGAAAACGACGTGATGGTTAACACCTATAAAGAGGGTGCAAGTAACCTCAACAGCGCAGCAAAGCATTGTGAATATGGCGCAAATGGTTACAATACGATGCCCTCGAAGATTGTCATTACCAGTTCTACTCTCCTGACGGGTCCTAATAACGAAATAAACATCAAGTACATCCCCATTGCGGCTCGTACATCAGGCAACGTGGCTGTCGAGCTGACCTCTATTTCTGCGACGGATGCTCCACTGAAATTCATGGCTCCCCTCGGTACGCCATGGGCTGCTGAGCGAGTGAAGTTTGGTGATGCATATACAGGTTTCGCGGAATGGGTAGGAGACCGTAATAAGACTCCATGGTCTACAGGACAATCTTCATTGGTTTGTAACATTGAGAGCGTAGCCCCCACTGACGAAGAGATCAAGGCTCCCGTCATCGATACAAATGGCAACGGTGTTGTGGTTACAGGAAACACCCCGACTACACCTACAACTCCGCAAGACAATAATCCCACCGCGCCTACAGTGACTGGTCCGACAGGTCATGAAGCAACTTGGAGTGGTACACAGGCATTCACAGTCAATGCTGATGGCTCTTGGAGTGGAAATGTTTCTTTTGACAGCAATAGCCTTGCTTTTAACAATATGGGTAATGGAACCTATATTCGCATCTACGGCTATGGTACATCCAACGACTGGCAGGTGCAGTTGGCTCATCAGTTGAATCAAGAGCCTTGGACTTGGACAGAACTAACCAGTTACCAACAAACAGGAACTAACGTTAACACAAGCACAACGATAGAATTCGGCCCATTGTCAGCTGAAGAGGCTCAAGCTATCAAAGATGACGGAAAACTCTACGTTCATGGTAAGAATTTCGTCGTGAAGTACATCGATATCGATAATAGCGGTGTGACCTCAGATCCCATAAATGTGGGCGATGTGACTGCTGATGGAAAGACTGTTGTGCAGGTGTTATGGCTTGGACCAAAGGCAGGATATTTCGATGCTACTTTTGATAACGATAAGCTTGCGTCTCTGCAGAATGGTGACAAGATTCGCTTCTATGGTATCTATCAAAACGGTTATCAAGTATATGTCCACAATAGTGGATGGTCGTCATATAGCATTCCTGGATGGACTGATAATGGTAATAATCCATATGCAAGTGGCGAAAATTTGTGGAATAGTATTAATGATACAGAAGGTTACTTTGACCTGAATATAACCAATGATTTGGCAACAATGTATAAAGATGGATGTGGAATACAAGTCTATAACATCACATTAAACTACATAGTAATAGTCCGTTAGTTGGAATTCACGTACACATAACTATAAAGTAAGATTTTAATTTTAGTTCGAAAGAGGTCACCTACATGAGGTAGGTGTCCTCATTTTTTATGGTTTCCGACTTCCTTTCCTGCTATGTGCCGTCACCTTCCCTGCTAATCGTCACTCTCCTCCCTGCTGTCGGCTCGACACTTCCCTGCAGTCGGCCACACATCAGGGAGCAGAGCGCCGCTCAGCCCGTAAGGTGATGGACTAACACGTCATTTGTAGACGAAGTACGAGCCGCCGTCGCTCTGGCAATACTTGCGCAGCAATTGTTGGATGTACTCGGCATTCTCGCGCACACGTTGTTCGTTGCCGTCGTAACCGTTGATGAGCACCACTAGGTGACGAGTGTCTAATGTCATCTTCGTGCGCTCGTTGTCACTGGTTGGCGTCCCGACGCCACCTTCTGCGTCGCGATAGACAGGCAAGCCGCAGATGTTCAGGAGACCACGTCCAATACCCTCATAGGGCTCACCTTCGCGTCCGATGCCCAACGTCAGCGTGTTGCCAACGAACTTGTCCGCGTCGAACCCACCGATGCTGTAACCGTATGCAATAGATGCCAGATTAACGAGGTCCACCAATGTGTCGCGCTGATACAGTTCCTTGCCTTGTAACATACGGCGTATGAGAGCCTCCGACGCAGGGCGATAGCGCGAGGGGTCTTTGCCACAGGCCTTATAAACTCGTCGGGTGGCCGCTATGCTCGTCATATCCTTCAGCGACTCGGTAGTTAGTTCACTGCGAAACCTTTCGCCTAACGCCTTTATTTCCTGCCATAGTTCTTCGCAGTATGGCGTATTCACCACCTGCGCCTCAACACACGCCCCTACAAACTCAGGGCATACACTTTCTATCTCTTGCGATACATTGATAATCATGGAGCCGGGAAACTTCAAATGTGTTTATTGTAAAAGATTTCAACCCCAAAACGATGAGGTTGAAATCTTTTGTTGTTATGTCTAATTCCGTCTTACTCGGCCAGAGGGTCGAAGGTGCCGTTAGAGCCACCGCGATTGTAGTCAGCCCAGCCGATGGTCTGAGGAAGGTCGGGGTTGTGGGTCTGTGCTCCTTGGCCCAGTCCGAGGAAGTAGTACTTCGGGCGGAAGGCTACGTAGAGGGCATTCTTCTGTGAGTCGCGGCTGTCACCGACCTTGTACTGGGTGACGAGATTGGTGTTGTACCACTCCTTCAGCGTGGTGAGCTGTGACTCGATGTCTGCCACACTGAAGTTAACTCCGGCAGGACGCTCAACACCAGCCTTAACCAGCGGGTCGCTGTCGGCAGTCGTGCCACCGACGCCAAACTGCTTACCCGTGCGGAACTCGACGCGCTCACGACGCTGGCCGTTCCAAGGCTTGAAGCCTAACCATGTGCAGGTGTTGCCCCCCCAACCAGTAACCTTCCAGGAAGAAGGCAGCGGCTGAGCCTCTGAATCAGGATCGGCAGCGGGCTCTGTCAACGTACCACCGTCGAAGAGCATCCAACGACGCATATCGTCAAAGCGCTTACCCTCGTAGGCAAACTCAATCTGACGTTCGTAGAGGATGGCCGACATACAAGCAGCCTGGTCGGTACCCAGATTGGTCTGAAGACCATAATTATTCTCAGCGGTATATCCGGCACGAGCGCGAATCTGCTGCAGGTAACCTACAGCCTCGCCCATCTGTCCTGCACCGCAGGCAGCCTCAGCCAGATTGAGCAGCACCTCAGCATAGCGCAGCTCGATGAGAGGCGCACCAGAATAAAAGTGCTGGCTGGCAATGGGGTCGTAGTTGTAGAGTGGTGAGGCGTTGACGTCGAGGTCGTCGCTCTTCTTGCGGACATAGATGCCAGCCTTGCTGGTAAGCAGGTTGTCGGCACCATATGAGTTGCCGCTCTCGGGGTTGCCCTGATCGTTGAGGTCGACATACCATACATAATTCCACAGCACGTAGTTCTTACCACTGTCGTACGAGGGATTATTGGCATCAGCGGGTACAGGGTCGCCACTATAGGCCCAGCGGAAGCCGGGGAAGGCGAATGTGCGATAGAAACGCGGGTCGCGGTTCATGTAAGGCGCCGATTCGTCGTAGGTGTACTGACTGCGCTCGAGCTTCGTATAGGTATCGGTATAGGTACGCTTACCAACCTCCGTCAGTGCAGGCAGGACGTTCAGATCGGGCATCTTACCGTCGGCCATCGGGAATAGCTCGACCAGTGCCAGACCGGCATTCTTACCGCTACCGCCCGTGTTCTTCGGACGAATACTGCGCTCCCAGTTGTTGTTGCGCTGGATATCGGAACCGTCGGCGACGATGTTGTTGTAAAGAGCCACGAACACTGCCTCGGGATTGATGGAACTCGACAGGAACTGATTGGCAAAATCGCTGCCGTTGACGTTGGAAGAACCCTTAAACAGACCATAGCCACAGGCATTGATGCTGTCAAGTTCCTGCTTCATCTGAGCGTAAGCCGTCTGCCAGCGTGCCTGGTCGTTGGCACGGTTGAACAGTGGGCTTGCCCAGAGCAGTAGCACGCGGCCCTTCAGAGCCAGCGCAGTACCCGTGCTGACGCGGCCCCAGTCTTCACCGGTCCAACCGCCCTTCATGGTCTTTTCAGCCAGCAGACGAGCCGACAGGTCGAGGTCGCTGCAAATAAACTCGATGGTCTCCTTGGTAGTAGCACGTGGTGTGAAGTTTTCCTTGACAGGCTCAAGCACCTCCTTTACGAGGGGCACGCCACCATACCATTTCACCAGGTTATAATAGCACCAGGCACGGAAGAAATAAGCCTGTCCGAGCATGATATTCTTATCTTCTTGCGACAACGAACTACCATTGACTCCCTTGATGAAGTCATTGATGTTACGGATACGTCCGTACACAGAGTTCTGGATGTTGTTATGAGCACCCATGAAGTAGTCGGGCACACCATTTGAAGTACCCATTGACGACAGGGCAATCTGCGGGTCGGTGTAGATGGTGAAGCCGGCATATTCCTCCGTAGCACCGCCTGCAGCGTCGTTGTTACCGATTGAGACCGACAGGTAGTTCGTTCCCGTTGTCAAGTCGGCTACCTGAGGCAGACACCATCCGTAGATGTCGTTGAGTCGGGCGTTGGCACCCTCCACGTAGTTATATACATCCGTCGTGACGTTGTCGTAGTTCTTCTTGTCCTGCAGGAACTGGTCGCTACAAGCCGACAAGGCCAAAACCGCAGAGAGACCGAAACTGAAATATTTTATTGCTTTTTTCATAATCGTAATCTTTTAAGTGTTTAGAACGACAGATTGATACCGATGTCCCAACGACGCAACGTAGGATAGTTGCCGTAAGTTCCTGCCATCGGGCTGGTGAACTTGTCGGGATAGGGGTTGTAGAAGTTAATCAGGTTCTGACCAGTAATGTTCAGACGAACATTCTTCACGCCAACGCTCTTGAACCAAGTGTTGGGGAAGGTATAGGCCAATGTCAGACGACTCAGGCGCACGCTGGCAGCACTGACACGCCAGAAGCTGGAGGCCACTGCGTTCACACTCTGATAAGCGAGGTTAGGATATTCTCCGTCGCGGTTCTGCTTGACAACAAGATTACCGCTTCCGTCATAGACATCCTGATATGCATACATATTGTCAGGATCCCAGAACGAAGGCATGTTGTAGTACTCGATATTCGAGGCGGACGGTACACTGATAGCTGCTGAAGGCAGCGTGGTGTAACCACCCCAAGAGGCACCGAACTGAGCAGTCAGTGCGATACCCTTCCAGTCAGCATGAGCATTGATGGTAAATCCGTAGGGGTTCGAACGATTGCTCAAGCACACCTGGTCGTTGTCCTTATCAACTACGCCGTCAGGACCGTCGTAGGTTCCTGTCTCTGCATTGTAGGCGCCACGCACATCCTTATAAATCAACATACCGGGACGAACCTTGTCCTTGCTCATACCCATGTACGAGGTGATGTTGTACTTCTCGAAGTACTCCTCAATATCCTGGAACGAACGGAACATACCGATACATTGCATTCCCCAAGTACCGATGTCTGTACGACTGCCCTTGGTAATCTGGCGATAGATATAATCTTTTGCGAAGTCCATTACGAGCACCTCGTTGTCGTTGTAACCTGTGTTCAAACCGATACGATACTTGAAGTCTTTACCAATTTTGTCGCGCCAGGTGATGCCAAGCTCCCAACCCCAGTTATTCATCTCACCAAGGTTCTGAGAAGCTGTCTGCGTTCCGATAGGAGTAGGAATCTCCTGAGCCAAGTTCAGCAACATCTCGCGGTTCTTCTCGTAATACCAGTCGAAGTTAACGGCCAGTCGCTTGTTCAATACCTGGAAGTCCAAACCGAGGTTGGTCTTATACGACTTGTCCCAGTGAACATCGGTATTCAGGGCTGAGTTATTCTTGTTGATGGTGATACGGTTCTCGGAGTCGTTGCTGACACCAGTACCGAACACGGGACCGCGGTTGGAGTCCTGAGCATAAATCTGCATCCACTGCCAGGGAGCGAGGTTATCACGGCCGGTGAGACCCCAGCTGGCACGAATCTTCAGGAAGTCAACCCACTGCAGGCCCTTGGCGTTCTGGAAGAAAGGCTCTTCACTGATGACCCAACCGGCAGAGATTGCGGGGAAGGTTCCCCAATAGTTCTCGTGAGCGAACTTGGTAGAAGCATCCGAACGGAGCAGGAACTCGAACAGATAACGGTCGGCATAAGCGTAATTGATACGTCCGATATATGATAGCGTACCACTCTCGTAACGAGTGAATACCGTTGTCTGCTCACCATCGGCAGAATTCGACTGACCTGTTGTGAATGGGAACGGATTCTCGCGCTGGCCCATCAGATATTCTGATTCGGCTTCCGATTTCTCGATAGAGAAGAGGGCATTGATGCTGTGTTTGCCGAAGTCACGGCCATACTGGGCAGTGAAGTTCATCTGGTAGTTATCTGTACGTGTCATCGTACGATACAGCATGTTACCATTCTTCATCGTCATAGCGTTGAAGTTCGAGGCATCCAGATAATTGAAGCCCGGATCGTCACCACTTGTCGGTGTATAGAGGTGTTTGCCGGAACCATAGCGGGTCTGCATCTGATAGAGCGTATAACGCGAACCATACTGATTGGTCTTGTCGTTGTTGATACTCTTTGAATAGCTGAAGCTCAACTTCAAGCCCTTCAAGATCTTGCTCCAACCGAAGTCATACTTGATGCTGGCACCGATATTGATGTTCGACGTCATACTGCGGCTGTAGTCACCATTATTCTGCAGCAAGTCGTAGTGGTAGTCCTGATTCTGATTGCGACGGCCACCGCTCACGCCGTAGGCAGGAATGGCATAGCCGCCAACATACTCCGGGAAGTAAGTCGGACGCGTCAGCAACAGGTTGTAGTCCTTCTCGTCGCCAGAACCGCCCACCTTCACCAGCGGCTTGTTCTTCTTGCCGTAGTCACCGCTGACGGTCAAGTTAGCTGACAGGTATTCGCTCAACTTCACATCGATACCGGCACGATAGTTCCAGCGGTCGTAATCAAGCTTACCCAGGTTACCGTCCTGCTTGAAGTAGGTGATACCGCCAAAATAGCTTACCCTGTCCGCAGCACCGCTAACATTGACAGCGTGACGGGTAGTGTAGCCTGTCTCCCAATATTTATCCAGCAGGTCGTAGTTCAGCGCTTTCATGGCCTCCAACTCGTCAGCCTGGAACAATGCTGTGGTGTGGTTGAGGCTGGTGTTTGTCGGGTCGGCAGCCGCAATGGCATTGTAGAGTCGGCCGTAGTTATAAGCGCTCAGCATCTTGGGACGAGCCACCTCGTCAGTGATACCGATAGAACCGCTATAGCTGATGCTGGGCGCTCCCTGCTTACCTTTCTTGGTAGTCACGAGGATAACACCGTTAGCAGCACGTGCACCATAGACGGCAGCCGAAGCATCCTTCAGCACAGAGATGCTTTCGATTTCAGAGGGGTCGAGGTTGTTGAAAGCCTCAGCACCAAGGTTCTGGAAGCTGTTGCCAACCTTCACGTCATTCGGATAGATGTAGCCGTCAATAACGAACAGCGGCTGCTGGGCGGTAGAACCGACCTCACCCAATGAGTTGACGTCACGGATAGCCAGACGGGCATTCTCACCGGGACGGGCGTCACCGCCTGATACTGACAGACCGTTAACAAGTCCTGCGAGCGACTGTCCCAGACCACCATTGGCGAGGTCCTGAATATCGTCAACCTCAACGGTCGATACAGAACCCGTCAGGTGAGCCTTCTTCTGCGTGCCGTAACCTACGACAACGACCTCTTCCAGCGTCTGCTTGTCTTCTTCCAATTTTACGGTACCGCCAGGCTTAACGGTCTGGGGCATATAACCAATATAGCTGATGGTTACCTTCGCCCCTGCGGGAGCTGAAAGCTTATAGTTACCATCCAAGTCTGTGACGGTGGCAATTTTCGTGCCTTCCACTGTCACTGTAGCGCCAATGACGGGTTCGCCAAGTTCGTCAACCACCGTACCTGTCACCGTTTGGTTTTGGGCCAGGGCCGATGCTGAGAACATCAACATCATACCGAGGCATATACTGAATATCTTATGTTTCATAGTCTTTTCCTTTTTACTATTAGACCTTATTATATATTAAGGAAGCCAACGGGGATCACCAGTCTTGCGAGCGACCTGAGTGGCACCGCTGATATGGAAATCGCCAACAGCAGGATTAGCAAACTGCGGGTCTTCCTCGATAGTCGTACCAGACAAGTCATAGTCGTGACTGCCGTCTTCTGTAATATCTTGGAAAGTGCCATCAGCCTTCATATAAGTATTGTTGTTGAAGGTGACATACTTCTGATTCTTCTTACCGTGCAGGAAACGACGGGGAACGCCTGAGGGTGAGCAGTCGAAGAAGATACAGTCGGTCATAATCCAGTGTGAGCAGTCGCGACCTCCCATACGGTTGTAGTTACCCCACTGACCGCCGTTCCAAGTAACATGGTAGAAAGTAGAGTGAGTATAACTAACCGTGTTGGTGGCAATACTCTTCTCGGCATAAACTTCCTCACCGCTCTTCATACCAGCCTGATAGAAGTACTTATAGTCACCTACGCAGTCGTCAAGCTCGTAGAAAGTGGCATTTGTTACATATAGCTCGTTGACCTGACCGCCTTTGTTAGTCCAAAATACGCCACCGGCAAAGGCCTTTTCGGGAGCCAAATGTACCACGCAATTGTCAATCAGCATGGTCATTGCACAGACAGCCTGCTGATTATCCCAGAAGAAATAGCTCTTCACATTCTTGAAGTTGCTGTTAACAAACGTAACGGGCTTTTCAATCATTGGCTTATCCCACTTGTACAGTGCCGGATTGATATCTACTCCCGTTGGAGCTAACGAAGGATCCTTGCTGAAGGCAAAGATACCGTGATTGGTGCTTCCAATCTCCTGTGCCGAGCAGTCAACATCCACATATTTCATGTTAAATGGAGCAGCAAAGGTAATGCAGGCCTCATTCTGGAAGTAGATGGTTGCATGTTTGACCTTGTCGTTTGTACGCAGCGTGACTGCATTCGTGTTGAAGTCCAACACCCCGCTCAGCGTGTAGGTAGCACCTGCCTCCAAGTCATAGTTCAGATTGTCTCCTTCCTCAGTAGGAAGCGGATTAGCTGCAAACCATTCGTTCAGGTTCGAGCCTGCCGGGATGGTCTTGTAGGTAGGAGTAAAGGTAGAGAACAACTTCTCCACAGCGGCACTGGCATCGGTATTGTTCTTCTGCTTGTTGCCCAAGGGAAGAATAGTCAGCTTGTAGTTGACATCCTCTTCGCGATCACCTTTTACCGAGCAGCCGTCGACAATGCTGTCGTTGATAATCGGCTTGTCGGGGTTTGCTACGTCAATCAGACTGACACGATAGCCTCCTGCTCCCATCACGACGGGCCAGTTAAAGGTCTGCGACTTACCGTCTGCACTGGGTGTAATCGTAATGTCTTCGGCAGATATTGTTGCTACCTGCGTATTCGATACACCACTGTCGAACGATTCGTCGTCGAAACCATCTTTGGCGCACGAAGCAAGGAACAGAGCGCTTGCTCCTGTGAGGGCAAGCACGCACATCTTACTGTACGTAAAGAATTGATTCTTCTTCATAAAATCCTTCATTTAGTTTGACTTATTTGATTAGTTTTTAAAAATATCTCTTTTAAGTAGGCAACGTTGGTGCCGAAGTTTCCTCGGACGTTGCGGACGTCTTGGGCGTTACGGCTGCGTTCTACGACGAGCCACCCGCTCCATTTCATCTTGTCGAGTGTCTTCTTCACCTTGTGCAGGTCAATACGCGGGTCTTTGTCGAGCGTCACGCTATCGGTCAGCGAGGCGTGAATCTGCGCGATGTTCTCGGCTCCCAGCGTCTTCAGTTCCTTGCAGGGACACAATCCTTGGTCGACGGCATCCTGCAGGTTATAGTAAATCTTGATGCCCTTGCTATTGACCTCCTTTAATAAGGCAAGGTCCGCGCGAGCATCCTGTTGGGTCCTAATGGCAATGACCTTGTCTCTCGCAAGAGCCATCTCGCCTACTTCATGCAACCGGCGAATCATCTCCTGATGGGCTTCGCCAGGCTGTTTCCAATCGTTTCCACTGCCGCCTAAAGGCAGGAAAGCCACTCGGGCACCCATGACATCCATTGTGTTCAGGCAGTCGACTATCAGGTCTTTGTAGTTCTCTCGCTCGAGGAAACTCTGTGCGAAGAATCCGGACATAGCTATCGAGGGCACCGCTATGCCCAGCGAGTCGGCCGTCCGTCGGAATAATTGCTGGAACGCCGGTTCGCGCAATTTGTTGTCGAATAGCACCCGCTTTCCCAGCGGACCCATATCGACCTCCACACCATCGGCATTGATGTCCCTGGCGAGCTGGAACTCTCCCAGTTTCTGGCGCTTCAACATCATCCAGTCGCAAGCCGCCACGCGGTATTGCTGCTGTTGTTGGGCACACATGCCAAGCGGCAGTGCGACTAACACTACATCAATGCCCACCAAGAGACATCTTCTTAACCTTAATTCACTCATTTGTTAGTTCGAACTATTAATAGTTGTTTATAAGACGTTCAAAAATACGTGTTGTCATCATTTAAGGTTAATAATCATAAAAAAAGAACCTCCGACAACCATAAATTGTCGGAGGCACCAATTATTGCTTGTGTGATTGTAATCAGAAATAATATGCCAGAGCAATCTGCCAGGCGTTGGCCTTTGCCTTGCCTAACACGGTATCCTTGGTTACGTCCCAACCTTGTTTCAGGTCTACTTCACCTGTCTTGCCTAATGCAATGTTGTAGTTGGCACTGAGCTGCAGATGCTTTAACAGCATAACACCTAAACCAACATTAGCACTTACGTTAGAGCTACGCAGTGTCCACTCGGAAACACCAAACAAATCTTTCGACTTGTCGCCTACATTGAAACCAAACTGTGGACCAGCATAGATAAAGATGCTGGCAGTTTCGCCCAAACCAAAGTCATAGCGAACGTTAATAGGAATTTGGATGGTCTGCTGCTTAATCTTTTCTGTTTCCGTTCCCCCAGATATATTGTCTACCTCGAGTTCTGCCTCGCGCTGGTCGTAAAGCGCAGCAGCATCAATGCCTAAACCCACAATGGGAAGCTTAAACTTAACAGTCGGACCAATAAAGAATCCAGCCTTGTTCTTAAACATATCCTCAACATTGCTGTTACTGACTGTCATTTTCGTCAAGTTCAGACCGCCTTTCAAGCCAAACATCACCTGAGCATTCGACGACATGGCTATAGCGACAGCCATCAGCATGATAGTAAAAAACTTCTTCATAATTTCCTTTTTAATTGATTCAATTGCGTATTCGCTGGCAAAATTACACAATTTATCTGAAATAAACAATAATTATGCCAGTTTTTTCACTTCTCAACTTCTTAGTGTCTTTGGCGACGCACACTCATTTTGGCAGAGCCCGACGACAAAGAGCTGCTCTTCTTGGGTTTGCTGCTCTTGACCTTTGCCGACGAAGAACTTCCGCTCTTGCCACTCTTCGATTTCTTGGCAGCCTTCAGCTGACGGGGATCGAGCTTGGCAATGGAATCCAGCGAGTCCTTCTTATGCTGGTCACCGAAGATGTTCTGTTCGAAGGCCTTCAGCTCGGCCTCAATCTTCTTCTGTTCTTTGGCCAGAGCAGAATCGTTCGGACAATACTGTGCCAACGTCTTACCCAGCATATTGTTGGTCTTGTAAATCTTACCCAGGTAACGGTTCATCGTGAAGTAATCCTCCATCGACATCGTTGCGGCATTGTTCAGATTCGAGGTCATCACCGTCTGACGACTCAGGAAGGGTTCCAAATCGGAGTACTTCACCCAGAACAGCGGATATTTCGAAGCCTCACCGCCAAAGTCGTCCTCGCGTATCATCACCGGACACATGGCCTGTACCTTACGATGGAACGTCGAGTTGGCATCATCGAAATAAGCACTCTCTTTCAGGTAATACATCTTCACCTCTGCCGAGGGGATATCACTGTTGTCAACACGCAGCTTGCCGTCACGCTCTTCATAGAAGATGTGATAGTTGTCCAACACCGTCCTCATCTGGACCTTGGCAGAATCGGTAAACACCTCGTTACCGTCCAAGCGATATTCATAGACGGGGATGTAGCCGTTCAGCGCCAGTTTGAAGACATAGGTAAACAGGTTCAGCTGTTTGTCAATGGGTTCTACGGGATAGTAGAGACCAGCATTGGCATCATCGTTGAGGTCAATCTCACGATAGATGTCACGACGCCAAACGACATTCTCGGGCATTTCCACAGCAGTAGGAAACGACAACCGGGCACGCAACGACATTCCCTGACTCTGCGCCGGCTGTGCCTGCTGCTGTTGCTGGGCTTTCTGCTGCTGTTGCTGTCGACGAGCCTTAGGCTGAGCACTTACAGCTCCAGCCACCAGCGTTATCATCAATAAGAACAATACTCTTTTCATATCTTCTATTATCTCTTATCTGTTAACTCTAAACTATTTCACAATAACCTCCATCGAAGTGGTCAACTTACGCGATATGCCGTCAGGACCGATCGCATTGACACGCGTGATGTAGAATCGCTTGTTGCGCTGCAACTTGCGGAAAGTATCCTTCTGACGAGCCGAGAAGCTGGCACCCTCAGAAACCATCGGCACGGCATTACCCATGTTGTCGAAGAATACCGTCTCGAAACTCTGCACCTTAAAGGCGATATCGAGAATACCGTCATCAATGGCTGCACCAATACCGTCGACACTCATCAGTTGCTGCTTCGACAGTCCGCCACCCTTATAGCGTATAGGACTGCCGGAGTCGTCCTTCATAGCAATATACGGCGTGGGGTCGGGCAGACGGCGTACGCGGAACGTAAACTGCCCCATCTGTTGCGCACGTCCCGTATTGGTCGATGTCACGGTGATGGTCACATTCTGGCCGACAGCCGTCGGACGGGCAATATATTTGCCTGGGCCTACGGGTTGCAGCGTACCACCGCTCATCGTGGCCTGCACCTTGTTGAGGGGAACACCTGGCACACTGACGCTCAACGGGTTGTTATAACCTGCGTAAAGCACGTTCATCAGGTCTGCACTGACTGTTGCCGAGGGATCGACCACCGTATATTTCTGTTCGAAATTGCGCTTGATAAGTTCGCCGTTACCATTCTCCACCTGGATATATCCTGAGAGCGTGAAGTCACCGGTACGACCGGTCACCGTCTCATAAAGACCGTTAGGCAGATTCACTTCCTTGCCTCCGATGAATATCTGAGGCTGCTGCGTGGTATCGACTGCTGCCATTACAATTTGGGCCGAGAACTTATCGCCACGAACGATTGTCTGCGAATTGGGAATGACAAAGGCGTTCAGCGCATTCACGCGGATATCCTTCACGTCGATGTTCGACACCAGCGTATGGAGAATCATTCCCTCTGCATAGCGCACGTCGTTCTGCAACTTGCTCAGCAACGTCACGGCAGCGGCAGTAGGCATCGACTCAAACATATACTCCTGCCAGTTCTTACCCATCGTTTGCACTTCCTTGGGAATGTCTGTCGTCAGGTTCGAAGCAATAGCTTTCTTCTGGTGATAGTCCGTTGCCATCTTCAGCATCTCATTACGATAGTTGTTGATGGCGTCGAACAGTTCCTTGCCGCGACCGCGACCGGGAGCCAGCATCACCTGAGTGGCTGCTTCCAAGTCTTCCTTGTTACGGATATTCCTCACGTCACCGTCATCTCCGTCGGCTTCGCGGACAATAGCCAGTTTCAGTTCGTCGGCAAGGTTATAGAGCTTGTCGCTCATCTGCTTCACCTTCTGCGACTTATCATACCACTGCTTCACCTTCTGGGGATTCTTCTTCATCTGCACGGCAAAGTCGTCGTAGATGGCCAGATTCTCCTTCGTGGCATTGATAGTGGTACGTTTCAGACTTTCCTCCACCAGCGAGAAGCCGTTGAGCACCTCATTCGAGACGTTCAACGCCAGCATAGCCATCAGTACGACGTACATCAGGTTAATCATCTTCTGACGTGGTGAAACGGGTCTTTTCTTGATTGCCATAATTATTTTTCGTTATTCCGGTATTCCGTAATTCCGTGATTCCGATTAAATATTAGCCCTCACCTGCATTGCCTCAATCATGCGGGCGTAAATCTTGTTGAGTTCCTGAATCTGCTCAGCCATGTGCTTCGTCTGCTCATTGATTTCGTCGATGGTGCTAATCTGTGCCGAGGCACTCTTCAGTTGCATCTCGTAGACGCGGCTGATACCTGTCAGCGTGCGGTTCAGGTTCTCCATCTCCTCTGAGTCGCGTGTCAGGCGCTTGCTCTGTTCGGAAACCTGCGTCAACATCTCCGTCAGACGATTCAACTCATCAATGTAATTTGAGGTAGCTTCCTTCAGCTCTTCACCCATCGGCTGAACTTCCGGCTGCTGGGGAGCAACAACACCGCCAACAACGCCGCCACCGACAACTGCACCGCCGCCAAAGCTGATGGCACCGCCTTCAGCGTGCTCAGCGCGGTCAGCGGTTTCCCCGCTGACATTTCCACCCTCCCAACGGGCGGCTTCTTCTCCGTTGCCTACGACTCCGCCGACAGCACCGCCACCATTGATGATAACTGTGCCACCGCCAGCAACACCGCCAGCAACGGCAGGAGCGACTGCTTCAGCCTCAACTCCCTCTTCACCTACGTGCAGGTCGAGGTCCATGCCGTCGGTTGTCTTGTCAAACGGACGGTCGAAGGCTGAGATAAAGAACACAAACACCTCAGTACCCATACCCAGGAATAGGAAGAAGTTCGCTCCCGGCAGGTGGGTCAGTTTGAAGAGTGTACCCAGAATAACGATAGAGGCACCCCAGCTATAGGCGTAGTTCAGGAACGTCTGTCCCGGCACGCTGTCCATCCACTTCTGTAAGCGGTAGACGATATTCAGTTTGCTGTATGTAGTCATGATTACTTACCTTTCTTTACTTTAATCTTATCACTGGTGGTATTGGCCAACGAGCGCACACAACGGAATCCGATGTACGAGCGCGGCTGGTTCTGATATTCATAGGTACGCCAAGCGGAACGGATATAGCTCTCGGGGTCCTTCCACGAACCGCCTCTGACGCTCTTTTTCTTCAGACGATAGGGGTCTTCCTTGGCGGCATTATACCTGAGCTGTGGATTGATGTCGTTCATCGACTCCACACCAGCCTCCGTATAGATTGTCGAGCACCACTCGGCCACGTTACCTGCCATATCGTACAGTCCGTTCGAGTTCGACGAATAGATACCCACACGACTGGTAATCAAGTTGCCGTCCTTGGTATAGTTGCCGTTATCGGGCTTGAAGTTGGCATAGAAACAGCCGTTGCCGTTCATCACGTCCTCGTTCTCCCAGGGGAATTCCGTCTGGTCCTTACCGCGTGCGGCATATTCCCACTCGGCCTCTGTCGGCAGACGGTAGCGCTGTACGAACCGTGCAGCAGGACCCAGTCCGCGCAACAGATACTCCGTACGCCAGGCGCAGAAAGCATTGGCTTGTTCCCACGTCACACCCACTACGGGATAGTCGTTATAGGCTGCATTGCTGAAATAGTAACGCATGTAGGACTCGTTCTCTGCATTGGGGAAGTCGTTCACCCAACAGGTCGTATCGGGATATATATTAACAATGTACGTGTTAAGGAAATCCCAGGGACCGGTATACTGGCGGTTGATAGTCTCGCGAACAATCTGACCTTCGTCGTTGATATAGGCTGTATCCTTCGAAATCCATACCTGTTCGTTGCCCGTAGGACGCATATCGGTATTCAACACGCGCTCCTCGAAATTCGGACGATACTTACGCTTGGCAGCCTCCGTATAGTCGTAAATCTCGTAACGGTAGTTCATCTGGCGCCAGTCGAGCGCTTTCTCACCCGTCACGGGATTGGTCACATACAGGCTCTCGAAAGCACGCTGCTCGTCCTCGTTCGGCTTGCGCGGCAGTGCCTTCTTCCAGTTCAGATGAGGCGGCACGGGGTCGCCGTTCTTGTCTTCCTCAATCTTGTAACTCTCGTCACCACCATAGGCGGGGTCTGCCAGACGCTCGCGCAGAATGGAGTCACGCACATAATTCACAAACTGGCGATACATGGAGTTCGTCACCTCATGCTCGTCCATCCAGAAACCCTCTACGGAGATGTCGCGGATAGGCGTCTGCTTACCCCACAACGAATCCTTCTTGTCAATACCCATTTTCAGGTGACCACGTTTGATGAGCGTCATGCCATGAGGCGTTGGCTCCGTAAATGCACGGCCACTCGTTCCTGTCACTTCACCGCCCGATGCTAACGATGCCTTGCTGCCGAAACAGCCTGTCATCACTACCACCATCACGGCAGAAAGCATCATGATTATACCTTTTTTCATATCTTCGTTTTTATCAATGTTCAACGTTCAATGTTCAACGTTCAATGTTCAATGTTCAATGTTCAACGTTCAATGTTCAATGTTCAATGTTCAACGTTCAATGTTCAATGTTCAAAGTACCCTCACGCTCTGGTGTCTGTTACGACCCTTCTTCGTGAAGTTCAGCTCCGTCTGATAACCCACGAACAGCTCATGACTTCCATGTTTGAAACTAAGAGCCGACGTATAGGCCTCGTAGCTGTAGCCAAGACAGACGCCGTGAAAGATTCCGCCAATGAGTGCCGTCACCGAATTTGTCGGACTGTAGGCCAATCCTGCATACAACATACGCTTCTCGTAGCTGTACTTCACACGCGTCGTCACATCCACTCTGTAAGCCGTCCCGTCAGTACGTGCTAACACAGATGGGTGTATTGTTATAAACGGATTATGCAGCCGAATATTGTATCCGCCGGTCAAATAATATGTTCTTGCTATATCAATTATTGACCGAGTGCCCAATTCTATCGATGGAGCAGTGGCATGCAGCACCGATACTCCGGCATACCACTGACGGTGCTGGTAATAGAGTCCGGCGGCCATGTCCAGCGCATTTCCCGTCTCGTCAGTCTTGGTAAACGCAGGGTCGTCGGTCTCTTCCAGATCCAGCCCGCTGCCCTTGAATTTCTCGTTCAGCATGCCGGCCTGAATGCCAATGCTCAGCGTGCCTCCCAGCATCTGACACTTATAGGCGTACTGGGCCGTCAGACGCTGGTGCCTAAACAGTCCGATGTCGTCGCTCATCAGCTGCAGACCCACGCCATGATAGCCGTTCAGCATATAGATAGGCATGTCGGCTGCCACAAACATCGTCTTGGGGTTGTTTTCAAATCCGGCCATGCTCATGGCGTAGGCTCCCGTCACGTTGATCAGCTGCTGCTTTCCGATGGCAGCAGGGTTAAACGACGGTTCCAACGCCCAATAGTGAGCGAAGGAAACGTCCTGTTGTGCAGAAGCTCTTGTCAGCATCGTCAACAACAGGCCTAGAAGCGCTATTTTACGTCCAAACACGTAATTAATAACGCGAAATATCACATATTATTGTTTTTTTTCGTAAATTTGCACTCAAAACATTCAATATCTAATTTAATGGTCAATGGTTAATGGTCAATGGTCAATGGTTAATGGTCAATGTTCAATGGTTAATGGTCAATGTTCAATGGTTAATGGTCAATGTTCAATGGAAAAAATCGCCCAAAGATTAGACGCTCTGCGTGAAGAAATGCGACGCGAACACCTCGGTGCTTTCATCTTTCCCAGCACCGACCCGCACAATAGTGAATACACGGCCGACCACTGGAAGGGCCGCGAGTGGATCAGTGGTTTCAACGGCTCGGCAGGCACGGCAGTCGTGACGCTCCATGCTGCGGCGCTTTGGACGGACTCGCGCTATTTCATAGCTGCTGCCCAGCAATTGGAGGGCACCGACTACCAGCTGATGCGCGAGAAGGTAGAGGGCACGCCCACCATTGCCGAATGGCTCGGCAAGCAGTTGGCCGACGAGCGCGACAAAGAGGTGGGACTCTTCGGCATGGACAGCACGGCCAACGCCGTTCAGCAACTGACGTCCGAACTGCGTCAGCACGGCGGACTCACCCTGCGCACCAATTTCGACCCCCTGCAGCGCATCTGGACTAACCGTCCGCCAATCCCCATGCGCCCCATTGTTCCACAGCCGATAGAATATGCCGGAGAGGATACGCTCTCCAAGCTGTCACGCATCCGAAAGGCGCTGCGCGAGCAACATGCCGACGGCATGCTCATGGCTTCGTTGGACGATATCGCCTGGACGCTGAACCTGCGTGGTAGCGACGTCCACTGCAATCCCGTGTTCATCAGCTATCTGCTCATCAGCACGCAGTCGGCAACACTTTTTGTCCACGAAGAGAAGCTCACCGCCGAAGCACGCCAGCATCTGGCTGCCAGCGGCGTTGCCACGGCTCCTTATACCGCTGTCGCTGAAGGACTTAGGCGTTATCCCGAATACAACATCCTGGCCGACCCCGACGAGATAAGCTACAGCCTGATGCAGATAATGGTCAATGGTCAAGGTTCATCGTTCAATGTTCAATGTTCAACGTTCAATGTTCAACGTTTATCTTCACCTGTGCCGATGATGAAGGCCGTCAAAAACGATGCCGAACAGCGTGGCTTTCGGCAAGCCATGATTCGCGACGGAGTGGCCCTCGTGCGTTTCCTGCGGTGGCTGAAACCTGCCGTTGAGGCTGGTGGTCAGACGGAGATGAGCGTCGACCAGAAACTCACCGCCCTGCGCGCTGAGCAGCCCTTGTATCAAGGTCTTTCGTTCGACACCATTGCGGGCTATCAGGCTCATGGCGCCATCGTGCATTACGAGGCGACGCCTGCGACGGACGTCCCGCTGAAATCTGAAGGTCTGCTGTTGCTCGATAGCGGAGCACAGTATATTGACGGCACGACGGACATCACGCGCACCATTGCCCTCGGACCCGTTTCCGACGAACAGCGACGCATCTACACCCTCGTGCTGAAAGGCCATATCCAGTTGCAGATGCTCAAATTCCCTGATGGCGCCAGTGGCACCCAGCTCGACGCCGTTGCCCGCAGGGGACTGTGGAAAAGCGGTCTCAATTTTCTGCACGGCACAGGCCATGGCGTCGGTTCCTACCTGAACGTCCACGAAGGCCCTCATCAGATTCGCATGGAATACCGCCCTGCGCCCCTTCATGCCGGTATGACCATCACCGACGAGCCCGGCATCTATCTCGAAGGCCGTTTTGGCGTCCGCATCGAGAATGTCCTGCTTGTCCAGCCGTATATGGAAACCGAATTCGGCCGCTTCCTCCAGTTCGAGACGCTCACGCTCTGTCCCATCGATACCGCACCCGTCGACGTCACACTCCTCACCGACAACGAGCGCACATGGCTCAACGACTACCACCAGATGGTCTTCGACCGCCTCTCGCCCCATCTCGACGCCCCCGACCGCCAATGGCTCTACGACGCCACCCGCCCAGTCTAAAACCGTTTCGGGCTTTTTCTGCCAACTTTTTTGCTTTTTTGTGCGGAAATAAAAAAATAATGTGTATCTTTGCACCGTGTCCATGGAGGATGAGGAGATACTAGACTGATGTCATAACTCCTTAACTCCATAACTCCTTAACTCCAAAAGAGTTGAGCGAATGCGAAACTTAAATTACATTTATATAAATTACATTAAACGATTAACAATTATGAAAAAGATTCTGATGGCCGCAGTTGCCTTAATCTGCATGACAATGACAAGTGTTGTATTTACCTCTTGTGGTGACGACAAGGACGATAACAAGAAGACTGTTGTTTACTACAAGTATGCAGATGTAGAGAGCGTGCGGGTTGTCCCGACTGAAGAAGGTCAGGCACAGGCTAAGGAATTTGTTGCGGCCCTGACAGGTGTTCTCTCTTCTATTCAGTCGCGTGAAGTCACTGACGATGATGTTATTGATTTGACCCAGAGAGTTGTTGACACGTACAACAATCAGATGCTTGATGGAACATTCAAACTGCAGACCTCTCGTAACGCATCCGACTGGAGTACTCTCAAGAAGTTCACATTAACTGCCAACCCCAAATATAAGAACTAGAACAATCCGGTGACCATCCTTGGGCGTCTTTGGCATCTGTGCCACCGTTTTCTATGAACACACCGCTTCGCCACTCGGACTATTCTTTATCTGTCTCGGCGTACTCGCAGGAGCATCGTGTGCCTACTTCGGATGGAAGAAACATAAGAATACGATGGTTGAAATAGAGCAGAATCTTGAAGAACTCAAGAACTTCGAATAAATAAAAAAACAGTGAAATTCACAAATCAGCAACTCACGAGCAATCGCAGGTTGCTGATTTCCTTTTTTGTGCGAACGACATGCGAACACGAATGGGCTGGACCTGAACTTGTTGACGCAAATCCTTTAATTATGTTAATATTTTCGGTTTTTCGCTCATCCCATTCACTATGTTGGTAAAAACTCGGAACATCCTTAGAGCAACCCCAGAGCAGACTGGGAGCAACCCTATGGTAAGGCTTTCGTAGGCTAAAATTATGCAAATGTTCGTCAATATCAGTATTTAGAGGCATCTTCAGAGATTCTTATTACCTCATCAGCCTCCTACGTCAGGCATCAATTAGCGTCACAGTCTATCCGCGCCGTCTTAACGGGGGTGAAAAAGTATTAATAAATCCTTCGTTTTTTCAAGCTCTTTCTACAAAAGTTCCTTGATTTGTGCAAAGATAGGTAATATTTCTGAGATTTCCAAGATTTTTCGTATATTTCTTCATTTTCTGCAAAATAATCACTAATTTTGCATCCCAGTTATTGCATCAAGAGTGGCACAAGTGCCCACCAACCGGCCTAAACATAGATCGTTGGCAGCGGTGGTAAAGCGATGCGAGTGAATGTTTAATCCACTAAAAATAAACGATGATGGAAATCAAGAAGATTGAGAAGAGTGACTTTGTGATGTTCCCACGTATGCAGCATCGTGGGCTCCAGTTCAGACATGTAGAGCGTGACGCCTATCGCGCTGAGTTGCGCCATGTGGAGGGGCATGGTGACTATTGGCTTTTACACCAACAGTCAAAACCGCACGTTGTGGCTCACGTCCAGTTACCCAAGACGGAGGCCGAGTTCGACAACATCCTTGGCTTCTGCCTGGGGCAGAACCATTGGTGTGAATACATCGAGGGCGATCTCTCCTTCCTCTGCGTCATTGCAGGCTTCAACGTTGAAGAATTGACGCCCAAGTACCCAGACTTCATCAGCGAGCGTGTTTATGCTCTCAGCGATGCCACCCGCTGGTGGTACGAGTATGGGAAGGAAATTGAAGGAAAATACAAGCCAGGGGAAAAGCCAGGAATGATTTTCTGATTAATAGCTTTACCTCGATGATATTGATTATCTTAATATTTTCATCACCTCTTGCCGTAAAACAAGTTGTTTTACTATCGCAGAAGCCGTACTTCTCGATTAATAAGTGACGTTTATTATTGTAAAACAACTTGTTTTACTTTAAGCGGGCAGTTCTCCTTCTTACGAAACGATGATTATTTAGTCTATGATAAATATGATATTAATCCTTTTAATGTCATCCATGTAAATCATTGAGGATTAGTGCATTACAAAGAAAATAATATTAATCATGATTTTAATTAAAATAAATATTTGAATGTCAACAGCTCGCGCCAAGGGCGTAGCGTAGGCGTTGGACAAACGGGCAGTTGCGTCAGAGATGGCAAGCTCTACCCATACTTTACCCATACTGTATGAATATGCCTAGAGTATGCTTAGAGTATGGCTACAAGCAGCTTAGAAGCAGGCTAGAGTATGGGTAAAGCGTCGAATTCCGATAAGGAGTCTATAAAAGATGTTAAATCTGTTTGAATTTCAAATATTTTTGTTTAACTTTGCAAGGTAATGTGTACATAACTATAGATATGGACGGATTTAAGAATATAGAAATCAAGAATTTCAGGGGCATTGACCATCTGAAGATAGATGACTTTTCGCGTGTCAACGTGTTCTTGG